>Ga0111182_1031_pt1 | contig 13180 bp, 12 predicted proteins | sample DeeMarSWOR324_28_FD_80239 | JGI IMG/M metagenome (GOLD analysis project Ga0111182, IMG submission 80239) | Nitrospira bacterium SM23_35 | reverse complement strand
TACCAGGGTCTATTTCCATGGCCGCTTTCAATACCTCAATACCGTCCATTTCCGGCATGGCCAGGTCTGTGATGAGCAGGTCGAAGCTATGTGTTCGCAATAAATCCAAAGCCTTCCGCGCCGAAAGAGCACTCATGACCGTAAATCCGCTTTCCTCCAGAAAATTGTGCAAAACGCCCACCATATCAATATCATCATCAATAATCAAAACTCTTCCTGGCTGTGCATCAACCCTCTCCGAGGGCCAGCTTTGCTTATCTATTATTTGCGTCATTAATGCTGTTGATCTGTCATGCATCATTGCATTCATCCCTTTGAGTTCATTCTCCGGCATTTCTGTTTCAGAGTCAATCCTACGAAAGTAGGGGCAAATCATACCCTGTTTGATGGACCGGGAATCAGCGGTTATCAATACTTTAGTATGGATTTTGAATAAAACCATCATGCACATCTTTTAAAACCAATTGTTGATTGACAAAGATGGATTTTTCAGGTAAACAAAGAGGGTACTGAGGATTTCCGTTTGCCTCCCATCTTTTTTTCTGACTTTGCATACAGCTATGTTCCGTTACATCAGGAGATGAGGAGTCAGGGATCCATATATAAATAAAAAAGGAGAAATTATGAGACCCGTGAGAATAAAAGACGACAGGGCAGTTGAGCCGCTGATAGCGGCATTAAGGGACGGAGATCCGCAGGTAAGGCAGAATTCAGTCGAAGCCCTCGGAAAGATAAAAGACGTACGATCGATCGAGCCGCTGATCACGGCTCTAAAGGATAATGATTCGGACGTTCGCTGGAATGCCATCTGGGCGCTCGGAGAAATCGGCGTTGCTGCGATTGAGCCGCTGATAGCCGCATTCAAAGATGATGACGCACGGGTAAGGGAGAGCGCAGTGTGGGCGTTAAGCGAAATAGGAGAGCCGGCGATAGAGCGCCTCATTGATTCCCTGAAACATGGAAATCCCCAGATACGTTGGCATGCAGCTGAAACGCTCGGTGAGATAAAGGATACACGGGCCATTGAGCCGCTGATCGGGGCACTGAAGGATGAGGATTCCAGGGTGCGTGAGAATGCAGTGTTTTCCCTGAGGGAAATCGGAACGGCCTCGATTGCTCCTCTCATTGCAGCCCTGAAGGATGAAGATTCGCGAATCAGGGAGCATGCTGTATGGGCCCTCATGGAAATAGGGGCACCAGCCGTGGACCCGCTCATCACTGCTCTGAAGTTCGGGGACATCCGGGTGCGGGAAACCGCAATACGTGCCCTGGGTGAGATTAAGGATGCGAATGCTATTGATGCCCTGATTAACGCTTTCAAAGATGAAAATACCCGGGTAAGGGAACATGCCGTTGCAGCGCTCTGGCGAATGGGGAATCTTGCCGTTGATCCATTAATCCTTGCACTGAACAATGAAGACCCCAACATCCGTTACAAGGCTGCTGAAACGCTCGGGAAAATCAAGAATCCGGAAGCTGTCGAACCACTCATTGCTGCCCTCAGGGATGAGGACACCCGGATGAGAGAAAACGCGGTCTGGGCACTCGCCCCTCATTGTCTACCTTAAAGATGATGACCCGAGGGTTCAGGAAAACGCGGTCTGGGCGCTCGGGAAAATCGGAACTCCTGCCGTTGAACCCCTCATTGCCAACCTTAAGGATGATGACCATCCCGTCAGAGAACATGTCATTGAAATCCTCGGGAAGATTAAGGATGCCAGGGCAATCGAGCCTCTTATTGCTGCCCTGAGAGACGAAGACACCCGCGTACGGGAAAACGCGGTCTGGGCACTCGGAAAAATCGGGTCCCCTGCTGTTGATCTGCTGATCGATTCCCTGAGAGACAATAACAGTTATTTTCGAATCAATGTCGTGGCAGCCCTTGGCAAAATAAAGGACACGCGGGCAATCGAACCTCTCATAGCAGCCCTTCACGATGAAGATTCACGGATCAGGAAAAATGTTGCATGGGCACTGGGGGAAATATCTGCACCGTATAGTGCATAGCGGCTGTGGTCCTATTTAGGTCTCATCTTCTTTTTCAGGAAAGAGATGAGCAGGGCAATCGCAATGATAACAATGATGAATTTCCAGAGGAGGCCTCCAAGGGCTCCTATCGTCCGCAATCCTATCTGGGTAACAGTCTTGCCGAAGATCAGGATGAGAATAATGGCCCCGGCCAGCAGGGCGATCTTTTGATACTTGTTCATGCCTGATAGTCCATGTGAGTATTTTTGTCTTTACCGGAAATGCTCGTATCCCCGGGCTGAAAAAACCCTTTCCTGTCCGGATGCACTGATGATAACCCTTTCAGAATCCATAATATCGCCGATATATACAGCCTTAATCCTTTTCTTTTTCGGTGCAGTAAACAAGAGTTCATAATCTTCACCACCGGTCATTGCTAACTTCAGGGGGTTCATGCCGAAACAACCCGCTGTCTCCCGCATCTCCTTTGATACCGGTATCTTTTCTTCGTATATCCGTGCACCGGTACGGCTTTCATTGCAGAGTCTTGTCAGGTCGATCAGAAGGCCGTCGCTGATGTCTATCATCGAAGTTGCGTTCCGTGAAATTTTCCCGGAATTTCTTGCTTCTGGAAGAAGGTGCCTTCTCAGCAGCGGTTCTGCAGTCTTCCATGATAATCCCGCCCTGAAAGATCCGGGATGCATTCTGCTGAATTTTCTCCGCAACGACTGAATATCTGCAGTGGTATCCTTGAGATTAAGAGATATCGTCTTTTTGAGCTTCTTCAATAGGTGAAGCCCGCATATCGAATCACCGAGATGGCCCGTAACATAAATCCGGTCACCGACACGTGCCCCTGACCGCAGGAGGTACTTCAGCGCGGAACCGATGAGTGTTGCTGACAGACAGATGCCGCCTTTCGCAGAAGACAGGTCGCCTCCGACAAGGACGGCACGGTAGAGCGCCAACGCGTCTTTCACGCCCCGGAGGAACATGCGAAAAAATGCCGATGGAGTGCGGCTGAGCAGGGCAATATTCAGAAGTGCGTAATGAGGGGTTCCGCCCATTGCGTAGATATCACTGACATTAACAGAAATAAGCTTGAACCCGAGTTGATATGCCGTGATGAAATGGAGGTCAAAGTGGACTCCTTCGACCATCATATCCGTGGTTACAAGGAGATGTTTCCCTCGCGTTTGTATTACAGCTGCATCATCGCCTATTCCGACCGGCACACCCCTTGATTTCTGTGAAGACATTTTTTTTATCTCCTCGATGAGAGAGAGTTCACCGAGCTGTGCGATGGTAGGAAAGGTCATCAGATTTTTGAAAATCTACCTTTTTTTCTTCCCTGATGACCTGTTTTTATTTGATGTTTTTAGAGCCTTTTTCCCTTTGGGATGCTTCAGAGCGATTTTCAACACGTCGTCCATTGTTTCAGCGAAGACAAAAGACATATCCTTCTTGATATATTTCGGAATATCTTCGAGATCTTTCTTGTTCCGTTGCGGAATAATGACGGTATTGATCCCCATTCGCTTTGCAGCGAGGGTTTTTTCCTTCAAGCCCCCTATCGGCAAAACCCGACCTCTCAGGGTCACCTCTCCTGTCATTGCCACACCCTTGTTGACCGGCATGCCGGTCAATGCAGAGGCAATGGCAGTTGCTATGGTAATACCTGCTGAAGGGCCGTCCTTCGGTATCGCACCGGCCGGAACATGAATATGGATGTCCGATTTCGAGAAAACCTCGTCCCTGATACTGAACTTGCTCGCTTTTGACCGCACATAACTGAGCGCAGCCTGGGCTGATTCTTTCATGACATCTCCGAGCTGTCCGGTGAGAGTGAGACTCCCCTTCCCTCTCATGGTTGTTGCTTCAACATAAATGATATCGCCGCCCGTCTCTGTCCAGGCAAGGCCGGTGGCAACACCGATTTCGTCCTTTTCAATCTCTTCCTCCGGGAGGTATTTCTGTACTCCGAGATATTTGTGGATTTTCTGAGCCGTGATGACAAAAACGCGGTCTTTTCCCTCGGCGATCTTTTTCGCGACTTTTCTGCAAAGGTTTGCAATCTCACGCTCGAGATTTCTGACGCCCGCCTCTCTCGTATACTGGGAGATGAGATTGAGCAGCCCGGGATCGGTTATTTTCAGCACCTTGCTGCTAATTCCGTGCTCCTCAAGTTGTTTCGGTATGAGGAAATCTCGTGCGATGCCGCGCTTTTCCTCGGTCGTATAGCCGGATAAATAGATAACCTCCATTCTGTCCCTGAGAGGCCCCGGGATTGTATCCGCAAGATTTCCGGTCGTAATGAACATGACATTCGAAAGATCAAAAGGCACTGCAAGATAATGGTCGGCAAAAGAAAAATTCTGTTCCGGGTCAAGAACTTCAAGGAGTGCTGAAGACGGATCCCCCCGGAAATCCATTCCGATTTTATCGATCTCATCGAGCATAAAAACAGGGTTATTCGTCCCCGCTGTCTTGATCCCCTGGATAATCCTTCCCGGCAGGGCGCCCACGTAAGTTCTCCGGTGTCCCCGTATTTCCGCTTCGTCTCTGATACCTCCAAGCGACATCCTGACGAATTCCCTCCCGAGTGCACGTGCAATCGATTTGCCGAGCGATGTCTTTCCCACACCCGGAGGACCGATGAAACAGATGATGGGACCTTTCATCTTCTCTTTCAATTTCCTGACGCTCAGGTATTCGAGAATGCGCTCTTTCACCTTCTCGAGATCGTAATGATCTTCGTTGAGCACCTTCTCTGCCGATTTGATGTCGAGGTTGTCGGTCGTCGTTTTGGACCACGGCAATTCAACCAACCAGTCCAGATAGGTTCTTACCGTAGCCGCTTCAGCGCTGTCCGGGTGCATCTTTTCAAGGCGTTTCAGCTGCTTCTCCGCCTCTTTCATCACTTTCTCGGGCATCTTTGCCTCTTCGATCTTCTCCCGGAACTCCCTGATCTCTTCAGCTCTTTCATCAATATCACCCAGTTCCTTCTGTATCGCCTTCAGTTGTTCCCTGAGAAAATACTCCCGCTGGGTCTTGTCTATCTCTCCCCGGGCTTCGGACTGAATTTTCTGCTGCACAGTAAGGAGCTCAATCTCACGCGCCAGGAGCTCACTTACCCGCTTCAATCTCTGCACGGGGTCAGTCATCTCCAGGATCTCCTGGGACTGATCGGTTTTCAGACCGATATTTGATGCGACGAGATCCGCAAGCCTTCCGGGATCCTCGATATTTTCGATAACGCCCATAATATCGGGAAGAACGGATTTCCCCAGGGATACAATCTTCTCGAGCTGCCCTTTGACATTCCGCAGCAGGGCTTCATCCTCTATTGTGAGTTTCTCGTATTTCTGCTCGTCTATCTTTTCGATGTACGCGGTAAAAAAAGGTTCTTTCTGGGAATAGCGCAATGCCCTTGCCTTGGACAGTCCCTGCACCAGGATCTTCACTCTTCCGTCAGGGAGTTTGAGCATCCTCATTATGAGCACAACCGTACCGGTCGTGAAGAGATCCTCAGGAGTCGGGTTTTCGATTGTGAGATCCTTCTGGGTAAGAAGGAGAACCATTCTGTCGGTATTCAGCGAATGTTCAATCGCCTTGATCGACATCTCCCTGCCTACAAAAAGGGGCAGGATCATGTAAGGAAAGACGACAATATCCCTGACAGGCAGTACCGGCAGGCTGTCGGGTATCACGATCTCTTTATCAATCTTCTGTTCTTCATCAATCACATTGGCCATGTTGACTCCTCTAAGGATTTTTTAATCGCCCTGCCATATCCAAAAGATATGCTTTGAACGGCTCGGAGACCTGCTGGTTTTTCAGGGCGAGATCCACGGTTGCCTTCAGGTATCCCACCTTGTCCCCGGCATCATATCTCCTGCCGTCAAAAAGATACCCGTATATCGGACGTTTTTTTAACAGGCCGGAAAGGGCATCGGTCAGCTGAATCTCACCCCCCTTGCCCGGCTCCACCCGTTCAAGTACCGGAAAGATATCCGCTGTCAGGATGTATCTGCCGATTATTGCCAGATCGGAAGGTGCATGGGAAGGAGCGGGTTTTTCAACAAGCCCCTTGATCCTGAATACATTATCTTTCTGTTTCTCCGCTTTCACCACTCCGTATCTGTGGACCTCCGAAGCCGGAACTTTTTCGAGAGCAAGAATCGGTGAATCAAGCTCCCTGAAAAGACCGATCATATCGCTGAGCAGATGTTCTTCCGGGTCGATGATGTCATCACTCAGGAGCACGGCAAAGGGCTCTTCCTTCATAAAAGGGGCTGCGCAGGAAATGGCATGTCCGAGTCCGAGCGGTTCCCTTTGTCTGATATAGGCAAAATGAAGATGGTTCAGCCGGCTAATCTCTTCGAGCAGAATTTTTTTCCCGGACTTTTTCAGGTTCTCCTCAAGTTTGAATGCAGAATCAAAATGATCCTCTATCGCTCTCTTGTGTTTCCCTGAAATGATGATAAATTCTTCTATCCCGCATGCCTGCGCCTCTTCAACGGCATACTGAATCATGGGTTTATCGACGATGGGCAGCATCTCTTTGGGAGAGGCCTTGGTCGCGGGAAGGAACCGCGTGCCGAGCCCTCCGGCAGGCAATATTGCTTTTTTGACAACCCTTTTCATCGTATGATTAATATTACATTAACACCCTTGATAATTCAAGGAAACCGGACAGCATACCGTTTCTTCACAGTGCCTGAAAGGCTATCGAAAAGAACGTTGAGAAGGCGTGATCATTGCTGTGTTTTACCTTGACAATAGGGAAATTCTTCCAGTATAGTTTTATCATTCTTCTTCATGAGAGTTACAACCTTCCCTTCTGGGGAAAGTGCTCGTGAAAAGAGCCTTGCCGGGTGCAGATTCACCTTGGCACAGGATTTGATATAGACCTGCGACGCAGGTTATTTTTTTGAAAGGAGGTGAAGAGAGATGAAAATCGGAACCATTATTCTCAGTATTTTCGTAGCAATCGTATTTGCCGGCACCGCTTTCGCTGTCGTGCCAGGGAAAAAAATCGAGTATGCAGGCGGTGATGCCGGGAAGGTTATCTTCAGCGGAGACACCCATGGTGTTAAGCAGGGCATGAAGTGTAATGAATGCCATCCCAAGCCATTCGCCATGAAAAAAGGCGCATTCAAGATGACCAAGGAAGATCACGGCAAGCCTGAATATTGCGGAATATGCCATGACGGCACAAAAGCATTCTCTCAGTCTGCGGAGGCTGATTGCGGAAAGTGTCACATGAAGGCTGCTGCAGAGCCTGAGAAACAACCCGAAGTAGCTCCCGAGATGAAACCCGAACTAGCTCCTGAAAAGATTAAAGAAGCAGCACCAGCTGCTATGGAAGAGAAAAAGTAGCGTTTAGGGGGTAGAGGAGCTCTCCCATACCCCCTTTTTATTTTATGTGACGTTTGTCAACCAGGACTCGTACTTCTTATTCCTTCCCTTCACGATATCAAAAAAGATGGCTTGGAGTTCCCTGGTAACCGAACCCGGTTTTCCTGTACCGATGCGTCTTCCGTCAAGCTCCCGCACCGGGGTAACTTCGGCAGCGGTTCCTGTAAAGAAAGCTTCATCAGCAATATAAATTTCATCCCGGGTAAACCGCTCCTCAACAGCCGGAATCTTTTTGTCCGATGCGATTTTGATGATGCTGTTCCGTGTAATTCCCTCAAGGATAGAGGTCAGCGGAGTGGTTTTCAGCACGCCGTTTCTGACCATAAAGATATTTTCACCGCTTCCCTCGGAAACATACCCCTCAGTGTCAAGGAGAAGGGCCTCATCATATCCACATGCAATCGCTTCCTTTTTCGCAAGCTGCGAATTCACATAATAGCCGCAGACTTTTCCTCTCGTCATGTTAGCATTCACATGGTTTCTGATAAATGACGAAGTCTTTACCCTGATCCCTTTCCTGAGTCCGTCATCACCGAGATATGCCCCCCATGACCACGCGGCGATCGATACATTGACAGGGTTCTCTTTTGGATAAAGACCCATCGAACCGTATCCGATATACACGAGGGGACGAATGTAACACTCCTTTATTTTGTTGATTTTAACTGTCCCGATAATGGCATCCCTGATTTCTTTCTTCGTGTACGGGATGTCCATCAGAAAAATATGGGCCGAATTGAACAGCCGGTCGATGTGCTCATCGAGTCTGAATACTGCAGGCCCCTTTTTTGTCTCATAGCACCTTATTCCCTCGAAAACACCAAGCCCGTAGTGCAGGGAATGGGTGAGGACATGGATCATTGCCTTGTCCCAGTCAACAAAATTCCCATCCATCCATATCTTTTTGGTTTTCGGTATCATAGGATTTTATTTATACCAGTATCGGTAAAAGATTGTCAATTACATCCGCTCCGGGGCGCTGATACCGAGTATTTCGAGTCCGTCTCGTAGAACAGTCCGGATCGCCTCGCACAATGCAAGGCGCGCCCTGCTCAGGGCACTGTCATCAGTGACGATTCTGCACTTGTTGTAGTAGGGATGAAACATGCTTGATAACTCCTGCACATAAAAGGTTATCCGGTGGGGTTCATGTGCCTTCACGGCCCCTTCGAATACCATCGGATAGATGAGAAGCTTTTTGATGATCCTGAGTTCTTCCTGCCGGGAAAGAAGGCTTAAATCTGCATCGGAAAACCTATCAGCCAAAATTCCCTTTTCCCGCGCATGGGCAAAGATGCTGTTTATCCGTGCATGGGCATACTGAACATAAAACACCGGATTTTCTGAAGACTGGGTTTTCGCAACCTCGAGATCAAATTCAAGATGGCTGTCCGGACGTCTCGTAAGAAATATGAATTTTGTGGTGTCCGCCCCAACCTCTTCGATAACCTCCCGGAGCGTCACAAATTCACCAGCCCTCTTCGACATCTGGACGGGCTTCCCCCCCCTCAGAAGGGTAACCATTTGCACGAGCAGAACCTTCAACTTCTCCTTCGGGTATCCAAGCGCCCCTATCACAGCCTGCATCCTCGGGATATAACCATGATGGTCGGCGCCCCAGATATCAATCAGCTCATCATAGTTTTTTTCGATCTTTCTCCTGTGATAAGCAATGTCTGATGTAAAGTAGGTATATTCCCCGTCCTGTTTAATGATCACCCGGTCTTTATCGTCTCCAAAGGCTGTTGCCCTGAACCACGTCGCCTGTTCCTTTTCATAGACAAAACCTTTCGATTGGAGGTCTTCAATAGCCTTGCTGACTTCACTGCTCTCGAAAAGCTCACGCTCGCTCTGCCATGAATCAAAGGCAATGCCAAAATCGTTGAGATCACCTCTGATGCCTGACAGAATTTTTTTATACGAATAGTCGATGAAAAAATCGGCAGCCTGATCGAATACCTTCTGGACATAGTGTGACCCCGCTTGAAAAGCAATTTCGCGGGCAATGTCCTCAATATATCCGCCTTTGTAACCCTCTTCAGGAGCAGGGTATTCAACACCGAGCAATTGCTGGTAGCGGGCAAAAACTGACTGCCCGAGAAGGCGGATCTGTTTTCCCGCATCATTGATATAGTATTCCCTCTCGACGTGATAGCCGGCAGCTTTGAGGAGATTCGCGAGGGCATCTCCTATTGCGCCGCCCCGCCCGTGTCCGAGATGCAAAGGTCCGGTGGGGTTTGCACTAATAAACTCAATCTGAATCCGTCTCCCCCGTCCGGTCTTTTCCCGGAGAAATCCGCTACCGGACTCCAGTAATTTTGTCATCTCTGCACAGAGGTACTCTTTGGTAAAGGCAATATTGATAAAACCGGGACTGGCGATATCCACCCGCTCAAAAATCGTATTCCGTGTCATGTGAGAGGCAATTTCTTCTGCAATTTTTTTCGGAGATTTCCGCAATATCTTTGAGAGGGACATCGCAACCGGGGTCGAAAGATCACCGAAATCCTCGTTTGGCGGCACCTCCACATCGACAACCGGCAGTGCATCGATTCCCATTTTCCGCAGCGACTCCCCGATAAGAGCGACAAAATCTTTTTTCATACAATCAACTCACGGTTCAATGAAACACTGGGGGTCTTCAGAAAGAAAATCGCTTTCACCCTGCGCCTGCGAAAAAGCGTATGCTATGGCCCTGCAGCCCCTGCACTGAGCCCACCGTGCGCAACTTCCGCACTTTCCCTGATACCTGTTTTTGCTGCGGAGCGCCTCCAGCACTTCCGAGGTTGCCCAGACCTCCCGGAAAGAATCCTGCCGTATATTGCCGATGGGGATATGCAATCGCCTGCACGGGACCATGGTGCCATCGGGCAGAATGGTCAATCCGGATACCCCCGCAGCGCATCCCCCCGAAGGGATGGTCCCCAGGTCAACGGAACTTCTTCCATTTATCTGTGAGGCTATGGGATCACCGGTAACAACCTCGAGAGTGCCAGTATCAAGAGCAAATATCCTGCTGTAGAGGTCTTTCACGGTTTCCGTGCTCAGCATCTCTTTCAGAAGCCCCTGGCCTCTCCCTGAAGGTACGAGTCTCGAAAATCCGAGCCTGTGCACATTCCATGCATGAGAGAGTTCAATGATATCATCAAGGTACCCTGCGTTGAGCGATGAGAGCGTGACATTCAGGGTCACCGTGAGTCCTGCATCAAGAAGATTCCTGATTCCCCTGAATGCACGTTGAAAACTGCCGCTTCCCCTGATCGAATCGTGTACCGGTTCAGGCCCTTCGATGCTGACCTGGACTCCTTTTACCCCGAGCCCGGGCAGGGACCCGGACCTCTTTTCATCAGCGAAAATGCCATTGGTGAGGAGATATATGTCAAATCCATGATTGCTGATGCAAGAAAGAATAGCATCGAGATCAGTCCGTAAAAAAGGCTCTCCACCGGTAACATTGAAACTCGGGGAGAAATTCATGCCATATGCTTCTTTCCATTCATTCATGGCATCGGAGATTTCCCTGACGGCATTCCTGATATCCGGGAAAGACATCTCATCAGTATACGTTCCGGTTTGGTAGCAATGACTGCAGGAAAGGTTGCACCGTTCCGTAATATGCAGCTGTATGAAAAAATCAAAACCCGAGTTGACAGCCATTTTACCTGCTCCGATAGTATTTGATCTTTTTCATGCCTGTAAGCCATGAGAGCACCATGCTCATAATACTGATTATCAAAGCCCCCTTGAAGGCAGGCCAGAAACCATGAATCTGGAGTCCGAGGTTCAGGGGCCCGGAGAGAGAAACGGTAATAAGGAGCATCAGCGTGTTGACTATCAGGGTAAAAAGGCCAAGCGAGAGGATAATCAGCGGCAAGGTAAAAAAGGTCAGGAGCGGCTTGAGGAAAGAATTGACGATTCCAAAGACCGCCCCGACAAAAATCATCTTCCACCATTCACCGGAAAAGACGATACCGTCCACGACTTTTACCGCAACGGCAATGGCTAATGCATTGATCATTATTCGAAGAATAAGATACGTCATCGTATAATCAGCCGGCACCATGGTTTTTATTCATTATAAACAAGTATTATCCCATATATTCCATTCAGAATGCATCGCCTTCCTCTTCATCAGCATACTCCCTTTTCTTTTTCAGAAACCGTATGAACCCGTATATCGTTATCAATCCGGCAAGGACAAAGAGTATGGTATAGAGATGGCTGCTCAGGTATGAAAACCACGAATACGTTCCTCTGAGATGTTCCTGCCACATCTGTTCAAGCTCAGGCAGACCGACCGAAAGGCTTTTCTGCAATGATTGTTCTGCCGGATAACCCTCCCGTGCGTAGGCAAGTATGCGTAAAATACTGTCATGTCCGTAACGGCTATTGATATATTCGATGAGGCTTTTGCTCTGTTCATATGCAAGGACAAGGGACGCCTCATCCTTTGGGAATGTTTCGAGATCCTTTATTCTCATAACGGTATCCGCCGTGATCGCCCTTGCCAGTGCGCTGCCTCCGTTCGTCGCCAGTAACTCTGAAATACCGCCGCTTGCCCACTGGCAAATACCTTCATCAAGCCACCGGGGCAGATTCCTGTTTGCAATCGAATGGTGCAGAAGAAGATGACACATCTCATGCTTCAGTGTTGTCTCAAGGGTAAAAGGTTTTGAGTAGACCCTCGATGCATCCAGAACGATCAGGTACCTCCGGGGAACAGCATACGCAAGAAAGATCTCACTGCCTGCAGCCCTTACAAAAGCATCCCTGTCTCTGATCAGGACTATTTGCGGCTTGAAATTCGTTTCCCATGAAAGAGATTTTTTAAGCGCATCCTTGACGTCAGGAAACATCTTCATCACCTCTTCAGCCATGGCAAGAGAATCACCCTCATAGAAAACTTCAAGTTCAGATGTTTGCAGGGATTTGTGGGCAGCCGGGAGGGACTGAGGAGGGAAAAAGCACAGCCATAGAAAGAGGAAAATGAAGAATGTTCTGCAGTTCATCATCTTCTACTATACTGTATCTGGTGCAGCGAAGGCTCTTTGCCGATTTATTATGCAAATGCTATAATAATCGGAAATATAGGCTGATACCATACAGAGAAGAACGAGATGAGATCGATACGAATTGCGCTTGCACAGATCAACCCGACTGTTGGAGATCTCGAGGGTAATGTTTTCAGGATCATCGATTACCTTCAGATGGCAAAACGTCTTCAAGCCGATCTTGTTGCATTTCCGGAACTTGCGGTTACCGGATATCCACCTGAAGACCTCCTGCTAAAATCGCAGTTTATTAATGACAATCTTCAGGCCCTGAAAAAGATACAGGTGGTCGCTTCTGACATTACCGCCATTGTCGGCTTCGTCGACAGGAAAAAGTCACTCTATAATGCGGCTGCCCTCATACACGATGGCCACATCATCGATGTATATCACAAGGTGTTCCTCCCGAATTACGGGGTATTCGATGAATACCGCTATTTCCAGGCCGGTGCACGGTATCCCATATACTGCGTAGGAGGTGTTTGGATCGGAGTGAATATCTGTGAAGACATCTGGTATCCTGAAGGCCCGGCCCGTCCGCAGTCTCGGGCTGGTGCCGAGATGATCATCAATATCAATGCCTCACCGTATCACATCGGAAAAGGAAAACAAAGAGAGGAAATGCTGACGGGACGGGCGTCCGAAAATATGGTTGCCCTTGCCTACCTGAATACCGTTGGCGGACAGGACGAACTGGTATTCGACGGCTGCAGTCTGATCATTGACCCGGACGGAAACAT
>Ga0111182_1023_pt1 | contig 13251 bp, 13 predicted proteins | sample DeeMarSWOR324_28_FD_80239 | JGI IMG/M metagenome (GOLD analysis project Ga0111182, IMG submission 80239) | Nitrospira bacterium SM23_35 | reverse complement strand
TTCCGGAAAATCGATGCGAATACCTATCAACTCAGAACCTCTCAAATTATTCAGTTGCCTCGGGAACAGGTTTTTACGTTCTTCAAAGATCCCCGGAACCTCTCTGAAATAACGCCGGTCTGGCTTCATTTCAGAATGCTCGATCATGCCGCGGGAGAGAGGGTATTCGAAGGAGCTGAATACGATTACAGCATCAAGCGGTTGCCATGGTTGTGGAGAACCAGGTGGAGGAGCAGGCTTGCCCGATACAAGCCTCCGGAAAGATTCACCTACATACAGATTATGGGTCCGTACACCTCATGGGAACATCTGCACACGTTCGAAGAAGTTTCAGAAGGCACCAGCATGAAGGATATCGTTACATACCGGCTTCCCTTCGGGCTCATCGGAAAATTTGCGCACCATATCCTGATTAGGGATCAGCTTGAGGACATATTTTCCTACAGGGCCATGAGAATTAATGAGTGGGCGTCGGGGAATTTGACGCGAAAAGAGAGACAAAGATCAAAAAAGGGCGAAGCGAATATATAAAAAAAATACTTTACAAATTATGGATAGCCATTTAAACTAGTAGGCAAATCCTGAAGCGTTTTTTGCCTCATCGCATTCTTTGGACATGGGGAAATTTTTTGATAGTCCGGGCACAAAGCCCGGATGCATCTATGAAAGGAGATCTGTACGATGACAAAATATGTCTGCACCGCATGCGGTTATGTTTATGATCCGGCTCAGGGAGACCCTGATTCAGGGATTAAACCCGGCACACCTTTTGAGCAATTGCCGGATGACTGGGTTTGTCCTGTCTGTGGTGCTGCGAAATCCATGTTTGTCGAGGAGGGCGCCGGGTACAAAGAGCACGGACTTAAGAAATAAGAAAACAGAGAGAATTCATATCTCGGGAAAGCGCATTCACTTTTGCGATGGAAAATCTATTTGATGAGTATCGAAATTTTCTTAAGGATACGATACGTCAGCGTATCGATTTCCGTCTCACTGATCAGAACAAGGGGATAGCTCCGCCACCCATTCAAATACCTTACTCTGCGGATAGCTTTCGTATAGATCTTGTTGCAAAAGAGAACTGGCATAATGTTGCCAGCCCTGATCTCATATCCGTCATACAAAACAGGAGAAGCCACAGGCATTTCAAGGCTGCCCCCATCAGCTTGGAAGACCTGTCCTTCCTTCTGTGGGCTACCCAGGGCATAACGACGACCAGAGACAAAACTGCTGCATTTCGAACGGTACCTTCTGCCGGTTGCCGCCATGCCCTCGAGACATATCTGTGCATTTTGAACATTGCAGGATTGGAAACAGGTATCTATCGTTATCTGCCGGTCGAACATGAGCTACTTTTGGTATCAAAAAACAAAAATCTTGCAGACGACATCGTGACTGCAACTTTTTACCAGTCGTTCATCGGGAAAGCCCCGGTGACCTTTATCTGGACAGCTGTCCCGTATCGCATGGAATGGCGGTACCATCTCGCAGCACACAAGGTCATCGCGATCGATGCCGGGCATGTCTGCCAGAACCTCTACTTGGCGAGTGCAGCAATCGGGGCAGGTACATGTGCAGTTGCTGCATATCACCAGGAGATACTGGACCAGCTTCTGGGGGTTGATGGAAAGGATGAGTTCGCGATTTACCTTGCTGCAGTGGGCAAAATATGATTTTGCTTTATTGGTGATCGTTTAGCCTTACGCCATCATGTCCAAAATATAAACTATGCCACTATAAAAACAAAATATTTCTTCAGCTTATTCGAATCGTATGCGTATCTCGTCATGCAAATCGACTTTTATTCCGGGAATATCCTGCATCAGCAGCTTGGATTCCTCCATAGATTTCGGCAAAGCCGGGCTCAACTTTGTAAACAGTTCCGGCATCTCCATCACTTTTCCAAAGTCTAATTCTGCTAACGTGATCTTTGAGCCTTCTCTGTGAGAGGCATTCGTTTCAACAATGTTGCCATCAACTGCTACCGTTAACGTTATTTTCATTCCTTGAAACAGTTGCTTTACCTGAGCTGTCATTTCTTCCGATGGCTTGTCATTATTTTGAGACGGTTGTGTATTTTCAGAACTCTCTGATTTTGAATTCATGCTGCTTCTTGGAGATTTGATAATAAGTTCTGCCGGGTTCCCTTTGTGAAAGGTGAAGATGACATATTCTTTTTCGTTTCTGTCAGTATCAGAGCCGCCTTGCTGAGGAACAGACGGCACTTTTTCTCCTGGGTTTTGATTGATTTTGACTTTATTGATATCCTCAAACGCATACATGGCCTTATATCCTTCGTAGTCATCAGTGATTATCTTTGATCCTCCGATGAAGGTAACCCCTTCTCCTTTATGTCTGGCGCTCTCCCTGAGCTTTGCCTCATCAAAGATATCAAATGCCTCTGCTTTCATTTCGGAATCAGCGTTCTTTTGTATTTTGCCGCTATTTTCCCCTTCTGTCATCATCTCAGCCATGCTCTTAGCCATCTCCTCCATCATTTTCTTCATCTGCTGGAGCAGGTCTTTTCTCATCAGGAATGTTTCTTCAATTGTTCCGCTTCCATCCGTCTTCACGTTCACAACAGTGTCAACCTGAATACATGCGGTGAGAGTGAGGGAAACAACACACATCAGAAAGACTCGCGCAAATTTTTTCATACTCTGCTCTCCTTCTTAATGGCCAATGGGCTTAACCACAATTATAGCCTACTTTCTTTTTCTCAAAGGCATCCTACTGATTATCAGTATAATGAGAAAAGATGACAATATTCGTCATAGGACAATGAATCCAGGCGGCCGTATTATTTTTTCGGCTATAAAAATCAATATGTTACAGCTTGCATCCACGGCATAAGTTTTGCTTACCTATATGCCATATGGGTAATATAGCAATACCGTTTCATTCCTTCGAGCGCTCAAAACAGAGGTTATAGAGGGAAAATGGGCTTCCGAACAATGGCAATTTGTCCAGGGAAATCGCTATTCAGGACACGTATGCACTCTATGATAATCGTGACATATTGTAACCTTTTCTTTTCTTCTGGCGCATTCGCAAATCAATCACCGCAGATACCTGAACCTGTACTATTTTTCCCCCATTTCACCGTCTATCTCTTATTTGCCAGTCTGACACTGTTGCTTTTTGCTACCTGGTACCTCTTTCGCTATCGCAGACAAATTGAAAAGAAAGCGCTTGAACTATCGATAACCAACGATCAACTGCATATGGAGATAGAGCAGCGTGCACAAATTCAGACCGCCCTCCAGGAGAGTCAGGAACGGTATGAACTCGCTGCAAGCGGCGCGAATGATGGTCTTTGGGATTGGAATCTGCAGACAAACGATATCTATTACTCCCCCCGATGGAAGTCAATGCTGGGATTTGAAGACGATGAAATAGGGGCTCGTCTTCAGGAATGGTTTCATCGGGTTCATCCGGATGATATCCGTAAATTGAAAAAAGATATTTCCGATCATCTCAACGGAGTTACGCCGCATTTTCAGAATGAACATCGCTTGATGAATAAGAAGCAGGATTATCTCTGGGTATTGAGCAGGGGGCTCGCAGTAAGAAACACCGATGGCACCAGTGTCCGGATGGCAGGCTCACTAACTGATATTTCAGGCCGAAAAAAAACCGAAGAACAGTTAATCCAAAATGCGTTATATGATAACCTGACAGGCCTCCCCAATCGCGCCCTGTTTATGGACCGCTTGCAAATGACATTTGTCCACAACAAGAGAAATACCGACCACCTCTTCGCGATTCTCTTCCTGGACCTTGACAGATTTAAGAATATCAATGACAGCTTCGGTCACTTGACGGGTGATAAATTGCTTGTTTTGGTCGCACAGAGATTGCGGGCCCATATACGTCCCGACGATACCATCGCCCGGTTTGGCGGAGATGAGTTTGTCGTGCTTTTAGGAAACATAAAAGACGAGAGTGATGCAACAAAGATTGCCGATCGTATAAATAACTTCTTAACAGAACCTTTTCATCTCATGCATCATGACCTATACGTTGCGATAACTATCGGCATAGCGATAAGCAATCATGAATATCAGCAGCCCGAAGAAATACTCCGCGATGCAGACACAGCCATGTACCATGCGAAATTACGCGGGAAGGGATGCTATTTAGTATTTGATAAGTCGATGCACATTAATGCACTGGACCGCTTAGAATTGGAGATAGACCTCCGTCATGCCATTGAACACAAAGAATTTGTTCTCTATTATCAACCTATCATCTCCCTCGAAAACCGGAGTAGTGTGGGCTTTGAGGCCCTGGTCAGGTGGCACCATCCCCGGCGTGGCTTTCTCTTGCCGATGCAGTTTATCCCTCTTGCTGAAGAAACGGGGCTTATTGTTCCCCTGAGCTTGTGGATTATTCGCGAAGCATGCACACAGATGCTTTCATGGCAGCGGCAGTCCCCACACGATCCGCCATTGGTAGTCAGCATCAACATATCTCCCGTACATTTCAAAAATACCGACTTTGTTGATCAGATAAGAAAGATTCTCGATGAAACAAAACTGAATCCCGGGGATTTGGCTCTGGAAATAACAGAGACGGTTATGATGGATAATACCGATCATATCCTTGCTGTTCTTTCAGAGTTGCAAGACCTGGGGATTAAGATTCATATCGATGATTTCGGTACAGGCTATTCAGCACTGAGCTACCTGCACCGATTTCCCATCAGTACATTAAAAATTGACCAATCATTCATTGGGCGACTGACTGGCAAAGGGGAAAATACCGAAATCGTTCAATCAATCATCAACATGGCTCATAATATGAAACTGCGCGTGATTGCCGAAGGAGTCGAAAAGGAAGAAAACCTGAAAACACTCGAATTTCTGAAATGCGAGTATGCGCAAGGTTACTTTTTCTCTCATCCCCTCAACAGAAATGAGGCGGAAATATTCCTGATGCAGCAGAATGCACACCAAAGCATCAGCGATTGACCAGTCGATAAATTCAGAAAAACAGTCATAACCATTCTCAACCTCACCTTAGGCAAATACTCCTGAAATTTCCATATATGGCAGGTCTCGGCGATTATGAAGGCTTGGATAATTTCTTTTTCACCCAATTCCAAAAATATTTTCAAAAAAGCAATTTTACCGTGAAAAATAGCAAGAATCTCATTGTAATCTTCTTTGATATTCGTAATATATGAATGAGGAGCGTGATGGGAGGGGGATGGGCAGGGAAACCTTCCACCGAAGAACAATTCCCTGCCCGTTTTATTATTCTCGCTGGGTACCGCAGAGAACAAATGACCAAAAAGATCAGACTAACAAAAAAAGTTCGCGTCATCAGAAAAAATCAGAATCAGTTCGCAAAGGACAAAGGCCATGAAAAGATAGGGTTCGACTATTATTACCCTATTCCGATTTTCCTGGAACAAATCATGGACGAGATAGTTGAGCAGTCAACAAAGGCGGGCCTTGACAGTTATTCCCTTTTGAAGCACTTCCAGTTTAGCGATAAAGAGATTGAAGAATATTTTGACAGGTTAGGCAACGGATGTTCCTTACCGGCACCAAGTCCCTCGCCATAGGATCCGCTCTGTTGACAGCAAAAAACGCTTATATTAATTTAGTAGTAGTTACTGTCCATGGTTACCTCGATCAGAAAATTCTTCAAGAAACATATTCAGCCCAAATCTGACAAAGCAGATGAGCGGTCCGAACACGCTCTGCAGGTTGCTACCGCAGCACTGCTTATTGAGATGATGAAAGCTGATGGTAAGGTCAGTGAAGATGAACGAAGAGTCGTTCTGCATACCCTCCAGTCGAAATTCAACCTCACCAGGGAAGAGACACGATCACTCAAGGAGCTCGCAAAAGAAAAAATCGGAAAGGCCACGGATTATTATGAGTTTACCTCGCTCATCCACAAGGGGTTGTCGTATGCGCAGAAAGTGGAAATCATAGAGCATCTGTGGCAAATCGCTCTCACGGACAAGCATCTCGACAAGCATGAAGAGTATATGGTGCGGAAGATTGCAGACCTGATTTATGTTGAGCATAAGGATTTCATTGAAGCGAAAATCAGGGTGAAAAAGAACCTGTCGCTGTAGTCCTTTTTATGAGATGCATCGGCTTTCATAAACGCATGAGAAATTTTTCAAGGATCAACTGAACCAGGCGAAATGAGACTCACAAAAAGGATATTCAACAGTATGGTAAAAGCAAGTGCCAAGATACTTACCCGCGTATATCAGACTGCCCGGCAGGAAGAAGGAAGCCCTTATATCAGGCTTCGCAGACTGATATTCCTTTGTGCTATCTGAACAGGATAATCAGCAAGCTCCCGTTCTTCTGCATTGGTAGCGAGATGCTCCTTTTACAAAGTTAAAAAGGTGCTCCCTCGCTTTCGCAGAAAGACCATAACTATCCAGTTCAGGCTGTAACATCTTCAGCGTTCCGTAACCGCCCAAGTATCCGTTTACACGTGCAGCAGCCGTGGAAGAGATAATATCGCGAAACAAAGGATACAGAGCTTTCAATTCCTGCATATACTCGTAACTGTGTTGGAGGGCGTGTTTCTGATGATAATCTTCAGCGAGATAGAACTCAGTAAAGGGAGCAATATCTGTCTTAATCTCGCCTGTTATCGTCGCCTGCAAATGAGCCCTTGCTTCAAGCGCCAGGCGTTCTTGATGATCATTATGATAAAAAATTGCAGCTCTGTATTGTCGGGACCAGGATTTTACTGCGGGCTCATGACCCGACCAGAACATATCCATCAAATCCTTATAGGAGATTTTTTCCGGGTCATAGTCGATCTGTAAGGCCTCGGAGTGGTCTCCAAGGTTGGTGTATGTAGGGTTCTTTTTTGTTCCCCCCGTATATCCTACACGAGTACTGACAACTCCCGGTATGACCCCGAACTGGGAGTCAGGACCCCAGAATCACCCAAGTGCAAAGGTTGCTGTTTCTGTTCGAGACGCGGAATTGGCATCTATAGGCGGAATCTGTCTTTCAATCTCAGTTTTTATCATGCCCTGAATGAACGTTTACTCACTTCACCCTTAACCTCGCCACACTATATTATACTGCAAGATAACACGTGTTTGAGCTTTATACACCTGAAACAACTTTCGTAACCTAAGCGCTTTGCGGGTTGCTAAGCATTTCGAGAAAGTATTCTGCTAAAAATCATGCCGTGTCTTGACATGAAAGACGGAAGGTTCGTAATCGGATACCCCTTAATGTTTTGAGGGGAATGAAAAGAAAGAACTGACTGCGTGTCATACCCTTTCTGCACAATACAGCCATTCTGGTAGATCTGTATCCCTGGCCCTCTCTGCTTTTGCCAACTGTAGTGATTAAAAAATGAGAGGGTAATTGGGGGGATAGGTAAACTCAAGGGGTGCTGGGGTAACACCCGATTGGGGATTATTGCGTTTACCTTGGGGTAAAACATTACCCTCTCTTTATATATTTATACCATAAACTACACATAGTCATATCCCAATTAAATAACAGTTAATTGCCAGTTAAAAACTGTTCAAGAATATAAGGTAAGGTCAAAGGTTAGTCTTTTGTTGTTTTGTCCGACTATTTTCTGACGATGTTTCTCAGGAATGATAGACTATATGCTAAGCAGTATTTAGTATCTTTAATGCTCTGAGTCGGCGTGGATGTTTCAGTTTTCTTAAAGCCTTTGCTTCTATCTGCCGCACCCTTTCACGGGTGATAGAAAAATGATTTCCAACTTCTTCAAGGGTTAAATCTCTCTCTAACCCAATACCAAAACGCATTTTTATTACCTCTTCTTCCCTTGGAGTAAGGGTATCGAGAATTTTTAATATCTGTTCGGTGATCCCATTTTGTTCTGCATTTGTATAAGGAGAGGGACTCACTGCATCACCGATAAAATCTTCAATCGTCGCGCCTTCATCACAAACGGGAGTCTGAAGAGCGATGGGGTCTTGTGTCGCCCTGAATACTTCGTTGACTTTCTTTATTGGGACGCCTAATCGTTCCGCAATTTCTTCCTTGCTGGGTTCCCTTCCAATCTCGGCTACCAGTTCTCTGGAAGCCTTGGTAACCTTGTTATAAAACTCCATCATATGCACAGGGACGCGGATGGTTCTCGTTTGATCTACCAAGGCTCTCGTAATGGCCTGTCGTATCCACCAGGTTGCATAAGTGCTAAATTTGAAACCCTTCTGATAGTCGAACTTGTCTATTGCCTTCATCAGACCGATATTGCCTTCTTGAACGAGGTCAAGTAAGGCAAGACCTCTCCCAATATAATTTTTTGCGATATTTACTACCAATCGGAGGTTACGAGTGATCAACTCATTTTTTGCCTTGGCAATGAGCCTATTTGCTTTGTTAATCCTATCATACGTCGTTTTGAATTCGTCTACTGTTACTCCAACTTCTGATTCAACATACTTATACTCTGCGTTTATCTCTTTCGCAAGATCATAAAGCTTTTGGGGGTTCAGCCCTTTTTCCTTCTTTCTTCTTAATAAGCTTTTCAAATCCTTTAAAGTTCCGTACTTGGAAACCTTTCTATCGGCAATGTTTATTTTTGTCATAAGGTAGTCGAGTGTATCCAAACTCTTCGTAAGGATTGCTTCTGAATTATTTGAATCATCTTTTTCTGTTCTGTTGAAACTGCTTTCGGCTTTTTTGTAGAGAGGGAATGTAGCAATCAAATCCGTAAGTATCTTGTTTCCCTCTTCTATGGCCTTTGCAAGCTCCACTTCTTCATCTTTCGTAAGTATTGAAATATCTCCCATCGAATGGAAATATGCCTGAATAAGATCTTCTGTCTTTTCGTACTCTTCTATTTTCTGTTCATCAAAACGTTCTTCTCCGGATGCGCCAGGTTCAGGACTGTCTACGACTTTGATCCCCATATCCTGAAGAAGATCTATAAAGTCTTCTATTTCTTCAGGGGAATGAAACTCCGAAGGGAAAGCATCATATATTTCATCATGCGAAAGCATTCCACGCCTTCTTCCTAAATCGATGATCTCGTCAACAATATCCACTTCTCTATATATCTCACATGTGAGCAAAGCTATTTGTGTGCTTATTGTGAAGAACCCTTAATTATTAAAAAGAGCCAAAAAAATCAACATTGTATTTGGCACCGCACCGTTCCGTTATTATCTTCATTTCTGCAAAATAACAGTGTCTTGCCCATCCGCTCACACCAAATCCTCACATCCTTTTCAAAAGTAGGGCAATCGCCGATTACCTCAAGGATTTCCCCTTGTTTCATATCCACATATTTTATAGCTATTTTTTGTAATGGTTGCGGGCATTTCAGCCCTTTGGTATCCAATACTTCCGTTGCCATCTCTATTCATTCTTTCTCATTGCAGTTTTCAAGGCATTAATGAAATATAGCATCAAACACATACTTATAGAATGCCAAATAATGACCATAATAGAACCAGTATTAAGCTGGTATTAGTTCATGGATGACAGGTAGGATTTGAGGTTGGTTTTTTTGTTTTTTATTCCGAGTTTCTTTCGGATACGCTCCCGGTGAAAGGCAGCTGTTCTTGTAGAAATATTAAGCAGTTCCGCGATCTCCTTGTTCGTTTTGCCTTGTTTGACAAGATTTGCTACTTTAATCTCTGAAGGAGTAAGGTTTAAATACGTTGACGATAACCTATATGAAAATGATGAGATAATATCATTAAGATTGGATTCCAAGATACCAGCATATGCACTTTGTCTTTCATCCAACCCACTCTTCTTTATTTTTTCCAAGTAGGGAAAAGCGAGTTCCCTTATATTCAGTAATACTTTCTCTTCAAGCTCTATCCTATCTTCATCTCTTTTCTTCAACAATACTCTTAAGGCGGTATTTACTTCCTCAAGATTATGACTCTTGATCTCTAATTCCTTTTCTGTTTTTTTCCGCTCGGTGATATCCTCTCCCGAACTAAGTGTCCCGATTATATTCCCGATCTCATCCCTTAAAATTGTATTGTGCCAAGCGATTATTCTTTCCTCACCACTTTTTGTTAAAACAGGGTTCTCGTAGTATTCAACCGGATCAATCTCTCCATTGACAAGTTTGATGAAAACTTGTTTTACATCATTACCTATTCTCTCAGGGAGGAATTTTTCAAACCAATCTTTACCGATGATTTCTTCTTTTTCGTATCCTAAAACATAACATCCCTTTTTATTGATATGAACAACTTTCTTGTCCACATCGATAACAAGCATGATAACTTCCGCAATATCCAAGTATTTTTGTGCTCTATCTCGTTCATTTTTCAGTAGTTCGTTTAACCGCTTCCGTTCGGTTATATCTCTTACTACTTCTATGCCTGCTATAACATTCCCTTCTTTATCGTTTAAGGGGGATGCGGTAATTTCAACATATCTCATTTTTTCATCAGAGTTATCTTTTCTTTCGACGGTATGAACTTTACCGTCCTTGAAAGTGAGATCTATCGGACATCCATCGCATACGCCTTCTCTCTTTTGGTACACTTGGTAACAACATTCACCTACATGGTCTCCAAATATCTTTCGATGAACTTGATTTTGATATATAATTTTGAAAGTCCTATCCAGAATACTAATACCATCGCCAATTGCTTCGAGGATTTCGTCTGAAGCGGCTATTTCTTTTATTATTTGTGCATTGCTAATTCTTGGTGTTGCTTTGACTTTTTCTCGTTTTCTGTTATTTTTTTTCATGGAAATAAAGAATTTGCTATTTGGAAATATCAAGTTCATTCCAGTGTATTTATCAAAACTGTATTTGGCAACGCTTTTTCCCGTCCTCTTCTCTTATCCACAGGAGCGTTTTTTTCGTTCTTTCGCACCATAAACGGACATCTTTTTCAAAGGTAGGACAATCAGCAAGCACTTCAAGGATATCACCATTGAACATGTCTGACGCCTTTGCAGCAATTTTTAAAACAGGGTGAGGGCACTTAAAGCCCAAGGCATCTAACGTTTTAGTTGCCACTAAACCCGTATCTCCTTTCTTACCTCACTTGTAGCAAATCACAAACAGGTCATGTCGAATCAAAATTGCCCGGTGAAGTGCATATATATAATCACTCGACCTTCCAACTTGACATTGATTTCAAGGAGAGAACACGTAACTATTTTGGATAAATCGCACCTTAAGTACTTTCTTTTTCCGGATTCCATGATTTTGCCCTTCTTGGATGGTCGATTTCCTTATATCACTAAATAATTTGTTTGTCAACCTCGTTGTGTATGACGAGAAGACTGTTGTCGAAGACGGGAATGTGATGACCAGCCGGGGGCCCGGAACTGCATTATGTTTTGGTCTATCTATTGTTGCGAAACTCGCCGGAAAAGAGAAGGCTCAGCAGATAAAACAGGCTATGCTGCTTGAAAAGGTCTGCGACTGAGTCAATGAACAGTCTTTAAGAAATCCTGAATCCTCCCACGAATCTCATCCCGCACTTTCCTGAATTCATCCAAGATTTCCTCTTCTGTTCCTTCAGCTTTCGCGGGATCAGGCAATGACCAATGCATCCGCTTGATCTCCGGCGGTGTCCACGGGCAGGATTCGGAATTTTGAGATTAGTTAGTTATGAAGAGGTAAGCATTTTTTCGAGGATCAACTGAACCAAGCGGAAAAAGATTCACAAGAATGAGAAAAACACACCGGTCATCACCCCGCCGAGGAGTATCATCCCCAATCCCTGAAGTGAGAATACAGACGTCAGAAAGAATAGCACCATCGGCACAAAAGACGTCTTGATAAGCACGCCACCGGACATGAAGGTGAGGGCCGGAACGAGCACCCATTTCAGCCTTCCGTGATAATACCGCTCAATCAGCAGGGAAGTCCCGAAAGTGGCGACCGCAAATATCATGATATGAAAGAGTATTACCAGAGCAAGAGACACTATTCAGTCCTCACGTAAAAAACTGATCTACCCGCATAAGATCAGCAGGCGCCGGCATCTATTGGCGGAATCCGTCCTTCAATCTCAGGCTTTCTCATCCCTGATTGACATCCTCTCAGATAGCATTTATAAATATTATAGTAAATTAGATGCTGCGTTATGCAGGATTACCAAGTCGCAGGCAAAACTTTTTCCCGAATTGATATAATGGTTCAGAGCGTATTTTTCGGTTATCCCAATAAAGGAGAATTGCATGAAGACGATCAAAATCATGCCGTGTTTGGATATGAAGGATGGAAGAGTCGTGAAAGGCATACATTTCGTCAATATCCGGGATGCTGGCGACCCGGTCGAAAACGCGGCTTTTTATGAAAAAGAGGCAGCCGATGAATTGGCAATGCTGGATATAGCCGCGACAGTAGAAAACCGGAAGACACGACTGGAATGGGTAAAAAATGTCTCATCCGTTATCAGTATTCCGCTGACCGTAGGTGGCGGTATCGGAACTCTTGAAGACATAGAACTGGTATTCAATGCCGGAGCCGACAAAGTCTCGATGAACAGTGCTGCTGTGAAAAACCCCGACATCGTAAAGCAGTCGGCAGAACAGTATGGTCCTGAGAGAATAACGGTCGCTATTGATGCCCGGCGAAACAAGCAGATGCCTTCGGGCTTTGAATTGGTCGTCTCGGGGGGGACGAAACCCGTCGGCAAAGATGCGATTGCCTGGGCAAAACAATGTCAGGATTTAGGGGCGGGGGTGATTCTGCCGACAAGCATGGATGGCGACGGGACGCAAGCGGGGTATGACCTGGAGTTCACGAAGGCTGTTTCAGATGCAGTTGATCTGCCGGTCGTGGCTTCAGGTGGTGCCGGCAAGTTAGAGCATTTTTTTGAGGCAGCGACAGAAGGAGGCGCGGAGATACTGCTGGCTGCTTCGGTATTCCATTACCGCATATTCCGCATCAGAGAAGTGAAAGAATATTTAAGGGAAAAAGGACTTCAAGTCAATCTGTAGCATACCGTCAAACTGGAAATCGAATTCAACATTACCCAGGGCGGACTGGGAGACTTAAAGATAAAGAGGGAGACCAGGATCTCTCAATAAATTTCGGCATCTTTTTACCTTCGGTACGAAGGAACAAAAAGCCCGATTGCATCTTACAAAGATGATATCGGGCTTTTTTATTCATTGGGCAACAAAGCCAGGCACTTGAAGCATAAAATGTCAGCCGATACCGCTTCTACCTTCAAACCCTACTTCCTGACGGATTTCAGGACAGGGAGAAAGACCTTGTCGATCCGCGCAAGCGAGCCCAGCACGAACGCTTCGATCCCTTTGTTGTCCGAAAGGA
>Ga0111182_1022_pt1 | contig 13423 bp, 14 predicted proteins | sample DeeMarSWOR324_28_FD_80239 | JGI IMG/M metagenome (GOLD analysis project Ga0111182, IMG submission 80239) | Nitrospira bacterium SM23_35 | reverse complement strand
CCAGAATAAATTATCGGCACGGTTCAGCGACATAGCAGACGTTCTGAGGGAGGCCAGTTACTGGGCATCAAAAGCCGGGAACGCAGTTGTTGATGGGGAGCATGTTCAGAAGGCCGTAGAGGAAAAGATTTTCAGGACAAACAGAATCGAGGAACGGCTGAGGGAAATGATCCTCGAAGGGACCCTCATTGTAGAGACATCAGGCGAGAAAACAGGGCAAATCAACGGGCTTGCGGTGCTTGATTTGGGTGATTACCGCTTCGGGAAACCGTCGAGGATTACAGCCAGTGCATATGCAGGCAAGGCAGGGGTTGTGAATATCGAGCGGGAAACAAAGATGAGCGGCAAGATCCACGAGAAGGCCATCCTCATTATCTCGAATTATCTTGGCAGCAGATACGCGGTACATAAACCGATAAGCCTGACTGCATCGATCACGTTCGAGCAGCTCTATGATATGGTGGAAGGTGACAGCGCGTCCTGTGCCGAACTCTATGCCCTCCTGAGCAGCATTGCACGAGTACCCTTAAGGCAGAATATCGCTGTCACCGGGTCCATGGACCAGAACGGAGATGTCCAGCCGGTTGGTGGAATCAATGAGAAGATCGAAGGTTTCTTCGACCTCTGCCGGGTGACCGGACTCGATGGAAGTCATGGAGTTATCATCCCTGCGCGGAATGTCAAAAATCTTATGCTAAAAAAGGATGTCGTTGATGCCGTGAAGGAAGATAAGTTTTTCATTTATCCAATCCGCAAGGTTGACGAAGGGCTTGAGCTCCTCACGGGTATGAAGGTCGGGGAACCCGCTGATGACGGAACCTATCCGGCAGGCACAATTAATTACCTTGTCGTAAAACGTCTTACCGAAATCGCCCAGTCGATGGAAAAGAAGAAGGAAAAAGAAGGGGAGAAAGAGGAAGAGGGCAAAGAAAAACGAAAGGATAATGAAAAGAGCGGTATGGCTGATTGAGACAGGTCTTTCGATACTCCTGTCCATACCGTTGGCGGTCCTGCCGTTGAAATGGGCATTGAAGGCCGGGGAAGTTCTCGGCCTTTTGCTTTTTTATCTGTGGGGAAGCAGGCGAAGAATCGCCATCGGGAATCTTGCAAAAACGGTGGCAGTTCATGCCCTCACCATCCCGGTACCGGTCGAAGCAGCAATCAGGGATAACTTCAGAAACCTCGGAAGGTCTCTTGCGGAGGTCATCAAAATCTACTTCGGATTGGGGCGTAAGATTATAGACGGTGTTCATCTCGAAGGCATAGAGCATCTGCAAGCAGCACGGGCAAAGGGGAAAGGGGTTTTGTTGATAACCGGGCACTGCGGCAACTGGGAGCTGCTCGCTCTTTCCGCTTCTGTAAGGTTTTCCCCTATTTCCATTGTTGCAAGACCGGTGAATAATCCTTATATAAATAAGTTCGTTGAACGTACCAGGAAAAAATATGGCAACAGCGTTATTTACAAGAAAAACGCTCTCAAATCTATTATGCAGGGACTTAAGAATAACGACAGTATAGGTATCCTCATGGATCAGGCGGTTATCTCTGAAGAAGGGTTTGTGATTGATTTCCTCGGGAGGGGGGCCTGGACCACAAAAATGCCGGCCCTCATCGCACGAAAAACCGGCGCATCTGTTATCCCGGCTTTTATCCATAGAGAAAAGGACGGGCATAAAATTAAATTGCACCCGGAGATTGAACTCTCCGGTGATGATGACAAGGAAAAGGCTCTCAAGGCCGATACAGAGAGGTTCTCCAGTTTTATCGAGGCATACATACGGGAACATCCCGCGGAATGGCTTTGGATACACAGGCGTTGGAAACGGGTGGAAGATTGAGGATCATTCAGTGAAGTGTTGTGTAGCCGCAGGCTTCAGCCTGCGCTGATTGGCACGGCCTAAAGGCTGCGGCTGCAGATCTTCAGCGGTGATTGGACAAAATTAGTGACATTGAGACCATGGGTAGTTTCAAAAATGTATCTATAGTAAAATAGTCAATAATAAATAAAGTGACGATGGTAATGAAGGAGGTAATATATGGATTCATCAGATGAAATGAAACCAGATATTCTCTTAGTCGATGATGATGCAGATTTTCTTAAAATACTCTCTCAAAGGTTCGAGGCACGTGGCCTTAAAGCGGATACTGTTGACAACGGTGAGGAAGCGTTAGAAAAAGTGAAGGGTAAAAATTACAATATTGTTATTCTTGATCTTATTATGCCTGGAATGGGAGGTATGGAAGTCTTAAGGAATATTAAGAAGAACTATCCTAATTTGCCTGTTATTATTCTCACAGGTCAGGGTACAACTGAAGATGCTGTTCATGCAATGAAAGAGGGTGCCATGGATTATATGGAAAAACCTGCGGATATAGAAACTTTAGTCCAAAAAACCCTGGAGGCAAGGCATAAGCGATTGTCGTTATTGACAGAAGAAGCTAAAAAGAACATTTGAGGAAGATACTATTTCTTAGAATCTTTAACCGCACTTTAACTTTATACATTCCGATCCGCAAAGGCCTTTATTGAAAAAATAACAGGATACCCATTACCCCTTTACCAGTTCTTTTCCTGCCTCATAGGCATCCTTCAATGCCGTGGGATGCTTCAGTATCGCACCTTTTGCATCAACTCCTGTGTAATTTAATGTTTTATGTCCCGGGACGCTGACTGTTCTGAAGAAAGCCTTCGCAGATCTCTCGGCGCACTGCATGCCCTGCGTCCCGATTTCTTTCACCATCCCGCCGACCAACAGCAAGAGTCCTTTCCGGCCATATATCCCCGGAGGGATCGGTTTTTTCAGGAGATATTTCTCGCACCAGAATGCCTGGCATCGGTCTACCATCATTTTTGTCTGTGCACTGAGGGCGGAAAAGAAGATCGGAGACGCCAGAATGATCCTGTCGCACGTTCTGATGGCCTCATAAATCTGCCCCATATCATCTTCATAAATACAGATGCCAGTGTCGTCACACCCCCCGCAATTCTGGCAGGGCATTATGTTCATCGTACTCAAAGGAAAGACGTGTGTTTTGAAGCCGGATTCTTCAATGCCTTTCCGTGCCTCTTTCAGGAGCAGCTCTGTATTCCCGCCTTCCCGCGGACTTCCCAGGAATGCGATAACTTTCATTTAGTCCTTCTCGTTGACTTCTTTTTTGAATTCCATCCAGTTCTGCATATGCTGCAGATTTCTATTGAGGTACCACCAGCCATTTTTGAAAGAAGCATAATCTGGTGCGCCGGTCATGGCCGAGGCATACCGTATCGAGTTGCAGTAAAACAGCCACTGACTGGCCCACATCTGCTCCAAAGACTCATCGAACGGGTTAGTCTTATCTTCGATTCCCTTTTCCCATGCCTCAGCCATCAGATTTGTTGCTGTAGCAGTCATGCCATTCGTCTCCTTGATGGTGCTGTCCAGTTTTGTAAAATGGCTATTCGTCCACCTCGACCCGTGGCAATTTCTACAGATGCCGCTCATGACAGTCATACGGTTGGCCTGTTCGGAATTGTCGATCAGGTATTCTGATGCCGGTTCACCGGCAAATGTCACAGGTAATGGAAGTCCATCTTTGTTCTTGATTATAGTTGTATCACCTGACTTTGGTTGCGGATGACTGTAAATAAGCCCGAAGAGCCTGACCCATAACCGTGCCCCAAAATTATGTGTCCTTTCGGCGACAACGGTTTTGTCTGGAGAGACAACGAGGCTGTTATGACAAGTCGCACATGTTGGCGCATTAAAATCCTTACCGATGACCCACGGCACGGAATCAAAATTCCACTGCTGATATTTTGAGGAATAGATGTTCCCGTGCTTACTCTCCCGGTAAACGTTCCACGCTGGGACATCGGGTTCAAGGTGACACTGTGAACAGGTGTAGGGCTTTCGAGCGACCTCGATTAAAAAGCCATGTCTCGGGTGACAGGCCGTGCAGGCTCCGGTACTCCCATCGGGATTTATCCTGCCAACGCCCTGGTTGGGCCAGTTTGTCAGGTCAGGGAACTGCAGATCTCCTATTTTGGTTGAAACGGTTTTCAGTCCTTTCGACTCCACCTTGGTGCCGTGGCATCCAAGGCAGGTCTCGTGCAGTGTCGCGTCAGAAGGCTTTTCAGCAAAAAGTTGATTCTCCTTAAATCTCCTCATACCGGTTATGGTGCTCACGAGTGTATAGTAAACGGGATTACCCATGAGATTGTTATAGGCGTATGACTTTTTTGAGCCCGCAAACTGTTGTACCTCTGAGGGATGACAGGTTTTGCAATCATTCGGGGTGACCACGATATTTATGTTATACCCCATATGGTTGAAGTTATCCTTGTGGATATTAGGATTCAGGCTATGGCATTCATAGCAGCCGACGGAATAGTCCTGAAGAGTCTGCGGAAGACTCATGGCAGAGATTCGTTTCTCAAGAGGGGATTTTTTGATTGCGTCCCCCGGAATTGTCTTCGAGTGCCTGCTTGTCATCCAGTCATGCACAATCCCAGGCGTATACATGCTGTGACAGCCAATGCAGCCCTGTGTCTGTTGACTGAGCAAAGCTTGCTTGTGTGTTTCCTCTGAAGCTGACGAGTCATGTGTGGAGGACAGAAGTAAGCACGCAAGCACAAAAATAGCGCGTCTGAATAATCTCATAGAAAACCCCTTTCCAGCTATTCTACAGGAACAGAAATGAAATAGAGAATATATATGAATCTCTTACTCCATCTTCTTGAACATCTTTTTCATCGCTTTGCATATCGGGCACTGGTCTGGCGGCTCCCCTTCTACGGTGTTGCCGCATACCTGGCAGACATAATAATCAACCTCTTTGTTTTTACCGAGCGCTTCCAGTGCTTTTGTATAGAGTGCTGCGTGAATTTTTTCCACTTCATATGCAAACATGAAGCTGTTCTGCGCACCTTTTTTCTCCTCTGTCAGGGCATCCTGAATCATCGGAGGATACATATTCTCCACTTCATATGTCTCCCCGCCGACGGCAGCCTCGAGGTTTTCCTTTGTGGTTTTCACTCCTCCGAGTTCTCTCAGATGATTCAATGCATGAACCGTTTCGGCCTCTGCAGTAGCTCTAAAGAGCTTGGCAACCTGTTTATACCCTTCGGCATCGGCTTTTTTTGCAAAAGCAAGATATTTTCTGTTCGCCTGTGATTCGCCGGCAAATGCATCCTGAAGATTTTTTTCTGTCTTAGACATTGTGCCTCCATAGTGGTAATTCTTCTTTAAGGTTTATTCCTATCCCTCACGCTTTTGAATAACATCATCAGCCCAGCTTAATGCTGCAGATACGGTGGGAAATCCGATGATGCTTGTGAGCAGGATTAAGGCATGATATATTTCGTCCGGTTTTGCTCCTTCGTCCAGTGCCCTTCTTGTATGAGAATGAACTGATCCCTCTGATCTGATAGCAGCAGCAGCGGCGAGCTGTATCAAATGAGAAGTTTTTGTATTGATTGGCCCAGCAGACCGTGTTGCCTTCCCGAGATTATCGACCGCGGAAAAAAATTTCTTGAACCTTTTTCTGATTCTTTGATATTGTTCTGGAAATTTAGGCATTTATGAGTCTCCTTTCTTATTGGTAGGTCTTGTGATATTCTTTGATCCTATTCGCGAATTCTCTCCCGAACTCATAACACCGTTTCTCGTCCTCGGCAGACGGTTTGTACACAACCTGAACCCCGTCCTCGATCATTTCAAGCCCCATTTTTCTGAATTCTTCGCAGACATCCCTTACCGCGCCACCCATCCATCCATAGCTGCCGAAGGCACCTACCAGACGATTTTTCGGCCTGAGACCCTTCAGATATGTCAGGAATTCAGCTATGGTCGGGAACATCGAATTATTCAGCGTCGGCGACCCGACGAGGCATCCCCGCGCTTTCCAGAACTCTTTTACAGCCAGGCTGATTGGATTTGCTCTGAGTTTTACGATTTTGACATCAACCCCTTCATCTTTGATACCCTGCATAAGGGGAAGAGTCATATGTTCTGTACTGTGCCACATGGTGTCATAAATGATAACAACTCTGAGGTCTGCCTTCCCGTCAGCCATATCAAGATACATGTTGATGATCTTGGACGGGTCCTTCCTCCATATAATCCCGTGATCAGGGGCTATCATGTCGATTTCAAGACCCAACTTCTGAATTTCTGCAATTTTGGTTTTTATGAGGGTACCGAACGGCATGAGGATATTGGCATAATAATCTTTGATGGCGTCTTCTAATTCTGACAGAGAAAAGCAGGTTATGAACTCATCATCAAACCGCGCTGCAGAGGCATAATGCTGTCCAAATGCATCCTGGCTGATCAGAAGCTTATTTTCTTTGATATAGGTCATCATGGAATCAGGCCAGTGCAGCATCGGGGTTTCAAGGAAAAGGAGCGTTCTTTTGCCGATATTTAATGTGTCACCGGTCTTAACAATCTTCATGTCCCATGCCGATGTATCGAAAAACCTGTCGAGTCCCTTTTTCCCTCTTTCAGAAATATAAATTGTTGCATCCGGTGCAAGATGCATAATATCCCCGATGCTGCTTACATGGTCGTTCTCGATGTGGTTGATTACGATGTTTTTGATTTTTGATGGATCAATAAGGCTCTTGATATTTCGTATGGTCACATCTGAAAAGTCATGTTTTACCGTGTCAAAAAGGGTTATCTGCTCGTCGAGAACAATATAATTATTGTATGTTGTTCCATTTGGCGTAACATAACCGTGAAAATCTCTGACCGCCCAATCGATCGCACCAATCCAGTAAATATCAGGTTTTATTTCAGTGGGTTTCATGAAACCTCCTTTGTGGTTTAGTATGAACTTTGTTACACGAAGAATTGATCACGGTAACAAACCGCACTTCAATTTTCTCATATATTACCATTTTTTTTGGGGTCTCTTTTATCATTGCGGCAGCGGGGGTCCCTGATTCCAATATCACGATAAAAAGCGTAACTGTGAGCAGGACATCCTCCACTGCAGTTTGCGGAATAGATACAGTTGCTGGATTTGCATATATTACCGGGCAATGTCCTGAATTTCTGAAGTACAGGATGTTTCAGGATGGTTTCGATGTTGTCCCTCAGGATATTGCCAAGGCAAAATTCCCTGAATCCAAAGAGCAGGTTGCAGGGGAATGTGGAACCGTCGGGAAGTACAGCGAGCTTTCCAGTTCCGGCATCGCAACGGCCGTGAACAAGCATCCCATATTTAAAAAAACCGGATGCTGCAACGAATCCGATATCGATGACATCATGCAATTCAGATCTGAGAGCAGAGAAATATGTCATGAAATCGGGAAATGATAGACTTTCTGTTTGATTTTTCCTTCCGAGAATATCCTCATGCAGCAGAAAGTATGTTTTTACACCGCGTTCCCTAAGATAATGGATGAGGCCTCGAATTTCCCGTCTGTTTGTAGTTTTCAGAACGCTCTTTACTATTGTATGTTTTCCTTCCACAAGTGATCTTCTGATCCCTTCAAGGACTGACTTGAAATTATCAGACCTGGTGATTGCATTGTGGGTGTCTGAAAAGCCATGGAGAGAGAACCCTATGGTTAACAGACGGGTGGGTATCTTCGCCAGCGCATGGACCATTCCGGGAAGACTGCCGTTTGTACTGATGTTGACCGTCAGGCCGGCGTTGGTAGCATAGGTGAGAAAATGTTTCATGTAGGGGATAAGCATCGGCTCCCCGCCAAGGATGTCCAGTTCCATGATGCCCTCGCGCAAGAGGGTTTCCGCAAGTGAGTATGCTTCATTCTCGCACATATCCCGGTTTGCGTATCCAGTTGTTATGTTCTGATTGAAGCAGAAGCTGCATTGCTGGTTGCACCGCAGCGTTGGATACCACTGTAGAAAAGGCGGACGTGTCATTGTTTCTTATAATAAACGATTGCAATAACGAATTGATTATCATCGTACAAAAGGATTAAACTGAATAGACGCTGAATGATGAAGCGAGGAGGTCGCCATGAATGCTATAGAAATCGCAATAAAAATGGAGAAGGATGCAATAGATTTTTATTCGAAGGCTGCGGAGAAGACAAGCCATCCTGCCGGGAAAAAAATGTTTCAGTCGGTAACGGAGGATGAAAAGAGGCATCTCAAGATGCTTTCCCAGATATTTAAAGAGGTTGATATAACGATGGAAGATGTCAGCCCAATGAGAAAGGTACAGACGATCTTCGAATCCATGAAGAATGCGATGATGCATCGTGTAGCTGCAACGCAGGATGAGCTCGAAGCATTCCAGATAGCCATGCAGATGGAACAGGAGGGTATATCATTCTACAGACAGGTTGAAACGGAGGCGGGGAATCAGAAAGAGAAGCAGCTCTTTGAAAGACTAATTCAGGAAGAGCAGCAGCACTATGATATCTTTGCAAATACCTATAATTTTATGAAGGATACGGGCAACTGGTTTATGTGGGAAGAGCACAGCATAGTTGACGGCGGTACTCCATGGGCGTAAGGGAGTAGATATTTAGGTAGTCGGTAGCAGACAGGAAAGAGAGAAAATAAAACAGCAAGACAGTAGGCAGGAGCAGGGGAAATAATGGTACAATAGAAAATTAATTGTTCCCTATCTCTTTTTGGGGTCTCAAGAAGAGAAATTTAAACATTAATACAAAAGGAGGAAAAAATATGTCAAAACCGGTAGTAAACGAAGATGCGTGTGAGGGATGCGGTACATGTGAAGAAATGTGCCCCGAGGTATTCAAAGTTGGTGACGATGGAAAGGCACAAGTCATAGGTCCTGACAAATGCAACACCTGCAACTGCCAGGAAGCCGCTGATACCTGCCCGACTCAAGCCATCACTATGGAATAAGGAAGGTTAAAAAGAAAAGGCTGGTGCACAAACCAGCCTTTTCTTTTTTGCAGTAGCCATGTCTTTCAGCTAATCACATTTTGTTAACAAGAACTTTTGCACTTACAGGTTAAAGAAGCCTTTTTAGAAATCTTCCTGATTGTCACGTGAGACACCCCCTTTCATAGAGGAACCCGGACTTCATATCCGGACATTTCATTCATCTGAATGCAGTATATCATATGAATGGCATCTGTAAAAGTCTTTACCGAGTTCATTCCCCGAAAGCAGTGCCCTGTATCTGCAGCCACCCCTGCATTCACTCAGAAAATGACAATCACAGTTTAATGATTCGAGTCTGACAGGCTTTATCCTCTGCCAGTTCGCTCTGAGCCCTTCCTCAATGCTTCCAACCGGGCTGTCCGCATAGAACGAGCACTTCGCAGTTTTCCCGTCTGCCGCGACCGCCATGAGGTGCGTGCCGCATGCATATCCTGGTGCCCCTGCATGGAGCCCTTCACCGTACCCGTATCTGAGATATTTTCCGCCGACCTCCGGCCTTATATGAAATTCGGGGTTTTTTTTGAGCCTACCGGTTATGCAGGGCACATCGACTGTCCAGTCTTTAATCCCGAGTCCCTTGAAAAGCTTCTCCATGCCGTCAAAATCTTTGAGATTTTTTCTATGAACCATGGTTGAGACCGAAACCGGAAACCCTGCATCAAGCGCCCTTCTGGCCGCTCCGATGGCCGACCTGAAGGTTCCGTTGCCTCTCAGGGAGTCGTGAGCATGTTCAAGTCCGTCAATGCTGATCTGAATCTCGTGGGCATTCAGCTCAGACAAAATTCTTGGGGTGAGCAGCAGGCCGTTCGTTAATAATATATTCCGGAAAAAAAAATTGGGGAGTATTGCATTGATCCTGTTGAATTGGCTGTGCGTAAGAGGCTCTCCGCCGCTGATAAGAACCCTGAGACCCTGCATCTCTTCAAATTCATGGAATACAGCCTTTATCTGTTCAAAGGAAAGCTCGTTGTTTTCTCCGAGTTTTGCTTGATCTTTTCCCTGATTGCCGATATAACAGTGCCTGCAACTGAGATTGCAGTTTTTCGTGATCTGCAGTTCGAGGTACCTGAGTGAAGGTTCTGGTGCCTTTATGAGTGCGGGCCGTCTCAACGATACTTTCTCCATGGATAGGATCCCCTCTTTCAGACAATAATCGAGAAAAATTCTATCGGATCCTTCGCATCCAGTTTCAGACCCGCACTGCCGGAGAAATTCAAAAGAAACGACATCCAGTTCATACAGTTCATCCGTTCTTATCTTATAGACGGATGGGCGTTCCAGTAATTTTATAACTGCATCCGGTGAGAGAAAATAGTGCATGTCCGTATTGTAAATAATAATACATCAACAGCACTATACGTTGAAGAAATTCCTTTTGTGATATACTGTCAGAACTGCCACCGGGGAAGAGAAAATCGATGTGTGACCAAGTCAACCATAACCTTATTGAGACCATGGATGCGCTGAAAGAAAGTGAAGAGAGGTTCAGGACTATTTTTGATCGTGCCTTTGACGGAATTTTACTGGCAGACCCGGAAGAAAAGATGCTCGTTACCGGAAACCAGGCAATCTGTGACATGCTGGGATACGGTCAGGAAGAGTTATCGTGTTTGACCGTTTACGATATTCATCCGCAGGAGCACCTGGCTGAAGTCCTTGATCAGTTTGAACGAATGAACCGCGGCGAGGTGTCAATTGTGCATGATATCCCGTTGAAAAACAAGCAGGGAGGTATCCTTTACGTTGATATCAGTTGTTCACACCTGTCAATTGGTGGTGAGAGATGTCTCATGGGCATATTTCGGGATACCACAAAGCGCAAACAAACCGAGGAAGAAAGCAAACAGTGGAATGAACGGCTGGAAGGCCTTGTTCTGGAACGGACAAGGCAACTCGAAGCGGTTGTTGCGGAACTGGAAAGTGAGATTATCGAGCGCAGGCAGGCAGAAAATCTCCTGCGGCAAAGACGGTCTGATGCACAGGAATTGTATGGCGGGGTTATTCAGTCTCTCACCACCCTTCAAACATCACTGAGAAACATGGTCTATCTGCCGGCTGAGGATGTTGTGTTCAAAATGGGTGATATGCATATGCTTGTGGAGGAGATTCTTGAGAAGCTCAGAAAGGGCAACCTGACAGCGCTCCTATGAAAGGAAACATCCTTTGAATCAGCAAATGCGGGAAAATCTGTGCAGAAGTTTCTGTGCCTATTTCAAGCCTTCAACGAAGGAAGAGCTTGAATGCCAGGGATTGCTGGTTGTTGAGAGATTGATGAAGAACGGAAAAGCCATCAATTTTTTCGTGACGGACAGGGCATATGACTATAGTATGCAGGAGATGCTCATACAGAATATGTGTACGGTGTGCCCTTTTTATCAGAATGACTGCGATTTCATCCTGTCAAAACGGTCTCCAGCTCTCAATCGGCAAGGGACAAAAAGACCTCCTCCCTGCGGCGGATTTATCATCCTGACGCATCTTGTCGAGCGTAATATCATAACGATTGACGATATCCGGGATATCCTCTAAAATTTATGGAGAAGATCCAATCATCGGGAAAAATGAAGGAGAAGCCATGATAACGTTTTCGGTAAGAGAAGTGGTTGAACAGGCGGTTCAGACAGAAAAACTGGGGAAAGAGTTCTATACCAGAATGGCGGAAAAATTCCACGATAAGACTGAATTAAAAAAACTCTTCGAACTGCTTGCCGCACATGAGATTAGACACGGGGAAAGCTTCCTGAAGCTCGAGAGCCAATTACATGACGGAGAGCCGGAAGGGTGGAGCGAGGTCACTCTTTACCTCAGGGCGCTGGTTGATTCGGAATTTTTCCTCGGGAAAGACAAGTGTCTGCCCTCACTTGAGCATGTGAAAACCGCAACCGAAGCAATTGATTTTGCTCTGTGCTTTGAGCGAGAGACGCTCCTTTACTACTATACACTCCGTGAAGCATTACTAGAGAAAAAGATTATTGATGCAATCATCAGGGAAGAAAAGAATCATATCATTTGGCTGAATAATCTAAAGAAGAGTTTTATGTAACTGAGACGATGAAAAACATTTAGAGATTTTCAATGGACTATTCCATCAAAATAGGCGGTGAGGCAGGGCAAGGCATCCAGACCATCGGAGATACACTCGCGAAGGTTTTTTCACGCGCCGGGTATCATGTCTTCACTCACCAGGATTATGAATCCCGCATAAGGGGTGGACACAATTTCTTCCAGATCAGATTCTCGGAAAAACCAATCACGGCATCAAGGGAGCACGTTGATATCCTGGTTGCGTTCGATAAAGAAAGCATTCCTCTGCATCAAAATGAGCTTCGCGAGAATGGACTTATCATCTATGACTCTTCCGCCCTGGAACAAAAACATGAGCAACCCCATTTTCTTGATATCCCATTCGTTCATCTCGCCCAGCAGCACGGAAACAAAATAATGACAAATACCGTGGCAACTGGTTCTGTGCTCGGCATGCTCAGGATGAATCTTGACCTTTTTGATGGAATCATACGTGATACCTTCAGCAAAAAAGGGGAGGATATTATACAGGCAAATATCAAGGCTGCCAGGTCCGGATTTGATTTTGCTCTTCGGAACTGCCCGAAATGCTCATTCGTCCCTTCATCGTTCGGGAACCCCAGGATGCTGATTTCCGGAATCGAAGGTATTGCACTGGGCGCCATCGCAGCAGGGTGCAAATTCTACTCAGCCTACCCTATGACGCCTTCAACCGGGATAATGAATTATCTTGCAGGAAAGGGAAAGGAATACGGCATAGTGGTTGAACAGGCAGAGGATGAAATCGCAGCTGTCAATATGGCGCTTGGGGCATCCTTTGCGGGTGTGAGAGCGATGACAGGAACCGCCGGCGGGGGGTTTGCCCTCATGGTAGAGGGCCTTTCTCTGGCTGGCATGACTGAAACACCGGTTGTCATAGCCCTTGGACAGAGACCGGCTCCCGCTACGGGTCTTCCCACGAGGACAGAACAGGGGGATCTTTCGTTTGCCATATACGCTGCCCATGGAGAATTTCCGAGGGTTGTTTTTGCACCGGGTACTCCCGAGCAGGCATACTATCTGACGAACAAGGCTTTTGATCTCGCCGAAAAATTCCAGATACCGGCATTGGTAATTTTTGACCAGTATCTTGCTGATACAGAATGGACGTATGACGGGTTCGACTTTGCGAAAATCAGCTTTCATGATTACCGTCTCAGGGGTGATGAATTGAGGAGGGTCGGACAGTATAAACGGCATGCCTTTTCAGAGACCGGCGTGTCTGCTTTCGGGGTACCCGGAGATTCGAAAAACCTTGTTGTGACTGACAGTGATGAACATGATGAGGAAGGCCATATCATCGAGGACGCAGAAACGCGGATTAAAATGGTTCAGAAAAGATTGCTGAAGAAACTGCCGCTCATTAGGCATGAAATGAACCAGCCTGTTCTTTACGGCAGCAGGGAACCGGATATTCTTTTCGTTTGCTGGGGTTCTCTCTACGGAGTTGTCAGAGAGGCTGTCGAAATTCTTTCAAAGGACAA
>Ga0111182_1021_pt1 | contig 13682 bp, 12 predicted proteins | sample DeeMarSWOR324_28_FD_80239 | JGI IMG/M metagenome (GOLD analysis project Ga0111182, IMG submission 80239) | Nitrospira bacterium SM23_35 | reverse complement strand
CTGTCCGCACCGGATATACTCCCAGCAATGAATCGGTTTACCTCCGTATACCGGCTCCCGGAGGAAGTCATCAACAGGTTTTCCAAAATAGTCAGCCAGTCCCTCAGCCACCCTGGTCTCTATTACCGGTTCCGCACTCTTGTCCAGAATACTTTTCTTGATCGGAAGGGTAAAACAGAATGTGCTCCCCTCACCAACTTTACTGTTCACCCATATGATTCCCTTGTGCAGTGAAACCAGTCCCCGGGCAATACTGAGACCAAGCCCGGTGCCTTCGTATTGCCGGACGGTCGTCAGATCAGCCTGCACAAACTTGTCGAATATCTTTGTGACATCTTCTTCCTTGATGCCGATTCCGGTATCCGCAACGGAAATTTCCAAAAAAAGCGGCTCCTCTCCCGGTTTGATGCCCCTTTCTGAAATCCTCGCTGAGATGGTTATTCCGCCTTTTTGTGTAAATTTAATCGCGTTGGACAAGAGATTGATCAGGATCTCCTTGACCCTGTCTTCGTCGCCATATATAAGGGGAAGATCCTCCGGGATATCAACCGTAAGATCAATGCCTTTCATCTTCATCTGGGGCTCAAAGGCGGTGGTCGCTGATGCAACAAGCCATTTCAGGTCAATCTCTTTCGGGTTAATTTTCATCTTCCCGGCTTCAATCTTCGAAATATCCAGAACATCATTGATCAGCTGCAGCAAATGTCTCGCATTGGTTGACACTTTGTTCAGGCTTTTCTTCTGGTCTTCGTTGACCGGTCCGTCAACACCATCGAACAAAAGATCGGTGTATCCTATAATGGCATTCATCGGTGTCCGGAGTTCGTGCGACATGTTGGCAAGAAATGTCGACTTCAATTTGTCCAGTTCCCTGAGATCCTTGTTTGCCCTTTCGAGCAGATTCATGAGCCTCGTCCTTTCATTCAGCAAAGCGGTTTTCCTCTTAACCTCCTCTTCCAGCTTCTTGCTGAACGATGCAACACTCTCGACCATGTAATTAAAGGTTCTTCCCAGAATCCCTATTTCATCTTCAGTCTTCACCTCAACTTTCACGGAAGTGTCGCCTTCTGCAAACTTTTTCGCTCTGTCGGCAAGCAGTTCCACCGGATGCCTGACAAGTTGGTTCACCATGACATATGAAAGGATAATAGCAATGGGAATAAGGAATGCAACGATGATGATCGTCCTGTTTCTCTGAGCGGTGACCTGTGCATAGGTCCGTTCGGCATCAAGGCGAACCACGATACCTCCGAGTACTTTTTTTGTATTTCCATGACAGTGGAAGCAGTCATGTTCATTCAAAATGGGCCGCATAACAACAATTTGTCTTCTTCCTGACACAAAATCTTCAAAAGGCTTTCGGGGATCAATCGTGGGTGCGATCCCTGTCTCGAGAGTCTCAGACAGTTTCCACGAGATATTTCTGTTATTGATCGAGTCAGATAGGGTTGTGTTTACTTTGTCGGTATCGGTCGAATAAACGACTTCCTGTTTAAAATCACAGATAAATACCTCAACATCCTTCATCTTCTCACGAATATCGGATAATTCCCTTTTAATGGCCTCGCTGTCCCCGACCTCCATGGGATACTTGATTCCGGCATAAATTGAATCGGCAAGTTCGGTACTGAGTGCTGCTGCTATTTCCAGCCGGTCTCCCGTTCCAAAATAGATTCGCATGTAGATCTCCGTCAAGAGAACAAGGAAAATGATAACGAGCATAGCAACCATAATCTTGTACCCTAATCTCTTCCGTATAATCCCGAACATGTTTCCCCTTTTATTGCCTGTGTACTTTCTCCGGTCTGCTACCTACTATCTGCTTAATGTGCGCCTCCGTGAATCATCGGCTTGTACCTAAAAGCCCTGACCCGCTCGGATGTGTGACAGATTTCGCAATCTTCAATCCTCATTTTTCTTTTTATATACCGGGTGTCTCTCAAGCTGACATGCTTTTCACCGGGGCCATGGCATACTTCACACCCGGCATTTTTCAGATGTGGTGTTTTTTCGACACTTATAAACCCGCCCGGCTTGCCGTAGCCAGTCGTGTGACAGGCATAACATCCTTGCATCTCTTCTTCGGTTAATCCCTTTTGCAACCTCTCGATGCTCCGGAAAGAGGTAGCCTTTTTTGCATATGCTATAAAATTCCGGTATTCGTCCTCATGACAGGCCCTGCAGGCTTCAGAACCGACATATCGCGGTACATTTTTTATCCCCTGTTCTGGTGAAGATGAAGAAGGGACCAAACAAGAGAGGATGATAAACAGGATACATTGTACCGCAATATTTGAAAGCCTCTTCATGACCTTATTTTCCTCCATCATATGAAATTTTGCAACTCAGGTATAATGAGATATGGCTTTCGTGGTTGCGTTTGCAGGAAAAGGCGGGACAGGGAAAACAACCCTCGCAGGTCTTACCATCCGCTACATTATCGAGAAAAAGAAGATGCCGGTACTTGCGGTGGACGCTGATCCAAATAACTGCCTTAATGAAGCATTGGGCGTTGATGTTCTTGCAACGATAGGAAATCTCCGTGAGGACTCCCTGACATTGATCAGAAGCGGTTCCGAAAGGCCCGGCGGAATGTCCATGGAACAGATATTCGATTACCAGGTCCAGCAATCACTCATTGAATCAAACGGCTTCGACCTGATGGTTATGGGGAGGCCTGAAGGCCCCGGATGCTATTGCGCTGCCAACAACATTATCAGGAAATACACTGACAGGCTTTCGGCAAGCTATCCATATGTCGTGATAGACAACGAGGCCGGTATGGAACACATCAGCAGAAGGACAACGCATATGGTGGATATTCTTCTGATCGTCAGCGATCCTACCGTGAGGGGGATGCATACTGCAAAGAGAATCAGGAAGCTTGTTGATGATCTGCATCTCGAAGTCGACAGATGTGCAGTCATCATCAACAGGGCCGCAGCGAATGAGATATCAGCACTGCAAAGACACTCTGAGGAAGACAGGCTTTCAATTGCGGGTATCGTACCGCATGACCCTTCGATTGCCTATTTCGATCTGATGGGGAAACCCGTCTTTCAGATTTCAGCCGGCTCTGAGTCACTCAAGGCTTTCTTTCACATACTGGATTCATTGAAAATCCCATGAGATTTCTCGATATCCCGAATAGTTCTTATAAAATTGTTTTTATCAAATTTCCCTTGATTTTTTTATACATCGGTTATAAAATTTCGGTCAATTTGGCATTGACAAAGCTTTCCTGTTGTATTATTTTTGATATACGCAAGTATCCTGGAAGGAGGTGAGAATTTAATGAAAAAGGTTATCGCTTTACTATTGGCATTAATGTTGTTGGTTGTTTTTTCAGTGGGTTGCAAACCGGCTGAGACACCAAAACCGGCAGAAGCTCCGGCACCGACAACGGAACAGGCTCCGGCTCCGGCACCGGAACAGGCTCCGGCTCCGGCACCGGAACAGGCTCCAGCTCCTGAGAAGCCAGCACACTAATAAGATAGTGGAATATTCAGGGGACAGAACTTTTTTGTCCCCTGAATTTGCTTTTTCGGGCTGAAAACTGCTATAGTTTATCCAATTGCGGGTCGCGTTAATCTGAAGAGTGGGTTCCCCCACTCTTTTGTTTTGGAGGATGTTTACGTTTAGGCATACGCTTGGTTGAAAAGGCTGTTGTCCGGAAATGAACACTATGAGGCAAAGAATTGTTAAGTTAGCAGAGCAGGCTGCTGATGAGCAGGGTGTTGAACTCTTCGGCATTGATCTGCTGGGAAAGGGAAAATTATTGCTGAGAGTGTTTATTGATAAAGACGGCGGTGTCACCCTCGAAGAGTGCGAGAGGTTCAGTAAAGGCCTCGGTATCATCCTTGATGTTGAAAACCCCATTTCGGGTTCATACACCCTGGAAGTATCATCACCGGGCATGAACCGGCCATTGAGAAATCTGAAAGACTATGAAAAAAATATGGGGAAGCTTGCCCGTATTATCACAAGGGATAAGATCGAAAACCAGAATTTCTTTGTCGGTCGCATATCAGCGATTCATAATGGAATCATCCATCTGCGTGCAGGCGAACACGATGTATATATCCCTGTTGAAAACATCTCGAGAGCCAGTCTGGAGATAGAAATATAATGTCAAAGGAACTTTTTCATGTAGTCGAGCAGATCAGCAAAGAAAAGGGTATTTCGAGAGAAATTTTAATCGAAGCCCTTCGCTCTGCGCTGCTTTCCGCGGCACGAAAAAAGTTCGGCGGAAGGACAAATATTGATCTGAACATCGACCCGAAAACATACGATATCTCGTTCTTTGAAACCAGAAGGATTGTTCAGACTGTTTCCGAGGCAGATGAGGAAATTTCAATCGTCGAAGCACGGAAAATCTCACCTGATGCAGCAGAAGGGGGTATTCTTACCATACCTCTCGATCTGCACGACTTCAGCAGGATAGCCGCTCAAACCGCAAAGCAGGTAATTTTTCAGAAGATGCGGGAAGCAGAAAGGGATGTTATTTACAACGAATTCAGTGATAAGGTCGGTCAGGTCATCAGCGGAGTAGTCATGAGAAAGGAAAAAGGCGTATATTTCCTCAACCTCGGCAAGACAGAGGCAATTCTTCCCATGAAGGAAGCCCTCCCGAATGAAAATCTGAAAAGAGGCGATACGATCAGGGCATATATAGAACTGGTGAAGATCACCCCGAAAGGTCCTGCTATTCTGGTCACAAGATCAAGTCCTCAATTTGTAGCAGCCCTTTTCAAGATGGAGGTACCCGAAATCAACGATGGACTGGTTATTATTAAGGATATTGTGAGGGAGCCGGGAGAGAGGACAAAGTTTGCGGTTTTTACAAAAAACCCCTCCATTGATCCCGTAGGGGCCTGTGTCGGCATGAAAGGTACGAGGGTACAATCGATCGTGCGTGAACTCCGGGGTGAACGGATAGATATCATTCCATGGACCGATGACCCGAGGCAGCTTGTTGCGCGGGCGTTAAGTCCTGCATCAGTTGATAAAATCGGCATTAACGAGGAAACAAAGACCGCAATGGTCGTCGTCAATGATCAGCAGCTCTCCCTTGCGATAGGCAAGAGGGGTCAGAATGTCAGGCTTGCCATGAAGCTTACGGGATGGGATATCGATATCCTGAGCGAATCCGAATATTCCAAGATGAGAATAGAAGAGGCTGACAAGACATTCTCTCCGCCTTCCTCTGATGCCTGAGGATCCCCCAGATCTTCCCATTCAATATATAAAGGGTGTTGGACCCCACCGGGCAAAGCTCCTGAAACATCTCGGCATCAGAACCGTCAAAGATGCCCTATATTATCTGCCCTACCGCTATGAGGACAGAAGCGCTCTGAAAAAAATCAGTGGCCTCGCATACGGTCGGACAGAGACGGTTGCCGGCACCGTGATTTCCGCAAGGGTGATAAAAACATCCGGAAGAAATTTCAGGATTTTCGAACTGGGTATCAATGACGGCAGCGCATTGCTAAAGGCAAAGTGGTTCAATCAGCCTTTCATGAAAAAAACCTTCACGGTCGGCACCAAAGTTGTGCTCTGCGGAACGGTCAGGAAGAATCCTTACTGGGGAATCGGTTTTGAAATGGACAACCCAGAATATGAAGTGATCAGCGGCGCGGACGATGCTTCCATACATGTAAACAGGCTCGTTCCGGTGTACAGAGTCACCGGCGGCCTCAGCGTCAGGCAAATGCGTTCAATCATGTTTCAGGTGGTCAACACCCATAGCAATGATGTAATTGACAGCGTTCCCCCTGAAATCCTCAAAAGGACTGCGCTCCCTGAATTGAGTCCGGCTCTCACTCAGATACATTTCCCGGATGCCGGCACCGATATGAACCTTCTGAACCGCGGGGAAAGCGCCTTCCATAAACGCCTCTCGTTTGATGAACTCTTTCTGCTTGAACTCGGACTCGCCGTGTTAAAAAAAGGTACGCTGTCTGAAAACGGCATAGCGTTTCAACCATCGGGTCTCATTTTGAAAAATCTCATTGATTCCTTGCCGTTTGATCTTACGAGGGCCCAGCTAAAAGTCTTCAGCGAAATCCTGAATGACATGAAGAGGGCATGCCCGATGAACAGACTTATACAGGGCGATGTCGGATGCGGAAAAACAATCGTGGCATTGATGGCCATGGTGACAGCCGCGGAGAATGGTTATCAGTCGGCACTCATGGCACCGACAGAGATACTCGCCGAACAGCATTACCTGAGCATATACAGAACTTTGGAAAAACTGGGTCTGAAAACGTGTCTTCTGACCGGAAGCAGCAGGGACAGACCACTTCAGCAGATCGCTTCAGGTAAAATAAACATGGTAGTGGGTACCCATTCCCTGATCCAGGAAGGAGTAAGTTTCGGGAATCTGGGCCTGATTATCATAGACGAACAGCACCGGTTTGGTGTCATGCAGAGGGCTCTCCTGAAAAGAAAAGCCCTGAATCCGGATGTACTCGTTATGACAGCAACTCCCATCCCAAGAACACTTTCACTCACCCTGTTCGGTGACCTTGATTATTCTGTCATTGATGAACTTCCCGCGGGAAGGCGCCCGGTCAAAACTCTCCTTTTTCAGGCAGATCAAAAAGAACCGGTATACCGGCTTATCCGGGAAGAGGTAAAAAAGGGGAGACAGGTTTATGTTGTTTATCCGGTCATTGAAGAATCGGAGAAAACTGATCTCAGGTCTGCGCTCAACGGGAAGACGGCCTTTCAAAAGGTTTTTCCCGGATTGAAAATAGGTCTCATGCACGGAAGAATGAAGACACAGGACAGGGAACAGGTCATGGCATTATTCAGACAGGGAGAGATCGACATCCTTGTCTGTACAACGGTAATCGAGGTCGGTGTCGACGTGCCAAATGCGTCCCTTATGATTATAATACATGCAGAGCGGTTCGGCCTTTCACAGCTTCATCAACTGCGCGGCAGGATAGGCAGGGGACCGTATCAGTCCTTTTGCATGTTGCTGGCGTATGCCCCCTATGGAGAAGAGGCCGGGAGGCGTCTTGACATCATGGTAAAGAGCAATGACGGCTTTAGGATTGCCGAGGAAGACCTGAATATTCGGGGGCCAGGAGATTTTTTCGGTACCCGGCAGTCCGGGATGCCCGATCTCAAAATAGCGAATATCGTGCGGGATGCCGGGCTTCTCAATCAAGCAAGAGAGGAGGCATTCAGCCTCATTGAAGACGATCCTGACCTAAGGGAATACCCTCTTCTCAAACGTTCGGCTGAACATTTCTGGGAAGAGAAAATCGAACTGTTGAAGACCGGATAGGGGGAATCATATGTTGAAGAGAATAAAGGACAGCTTTGACCATGGTGTCGCAAAAATTAAATGGTTTTCCTCACTGATATCGGACCGCGTGAAGGTGGAGTTGTCTGTCATAAAACTGCTCTATGAATCCGATCAGATGGAAAAAAGGAAGGAAGATTTAATGAGGACAATAGGCCGGCGTGTCATTGAGTTGAAAGAGTATTCCGACAGACAGGTTCTGAATGACAGCACCATTGCAGAGGCGATTACTGAGATTGAACAAATCACCCTCGAAATTGAACAGACGAGGAAAAAGGCTTCGGAGATAAGCAAGATAGAGGAGTAATGAGTGATATCGCACCCTATATAATCATTTTCGCCCTTGGTGCCCTCGTCGGCTCTTTTCTGAATGTCTGCATTTACCGCGTTCCGCGGAATCTTTCGATCATCTTTCCCTCCTCAAGATGTCCTTCCTGCAATACGCCGATCAAACCATATGATAATATTCCTGTCCTCAGTTATATCCTGCTCGGCGGCAAATGCAGGGTTTGCAACACAGGCATATCTTTGCGGTACCCGTTTGTTGAACTGCTCAATGCGGCACTCTATGTTCTCGTTCTCTACAGTTTTGGATTTGCATGGCATGCCGTTATCTATGGAATTCTGTGTTCTGCCCTCGTTGTGATAACCTTTATCGACCTTGACTTTCAGATTATTCCCGACGTCATAACCCTGCCGGGAATCCTCATCGGGATTGTCGCGGGTTCTCTGCTGATGCCGGATCCTTTTGCGAGACATGCCCTTCTCGGATTCAGGGCGTCTGCTGCGGGTCTCCTCGCTGGCGGTGGACTCTTCTACGCAATAGCGGTACTCAGCAAGGGAGGCATGGGTGGCGGAGATATCAAATTGATGGCCATGGTGGGTGCTCTCATGGGATGGAAATCCGTTTTTTTGACAATATTTCTTGGGAGCCTTACCGGTGCTCTCTTCGGGATAGTTCTCATGGTTACCCAGGGCAAGGGCAGAAAGACCAAAATACCGTTCGGACCGTTTCTCGCCCTCGGGACATTGATAACCCTTTTCTACGGACAGGAAATTTTTTCCTGGTATTTTTCCCGGTGACGTAAAATGACCGCGGAGATTATCTTCTTTTATTCGATCGCCGTAATCGTTGCCGGTGCAATACTTCTGTTTTTTTTCCGGCTGCTGCTCCGGTATTCCGGGGCAAAGAAGATCAAGGAGGACAAGGATTCATCTCAGGTAGGATTTGTCGTTGATACGTTTCATGAACTTGTTTCACAGCTCAAGGAGAAGGAGAAAGAGCTTGAAGTCCTGAGGAAGATGGCGGAAGACAGGGCAACCGCAATAGAAGGGTACAATGAAAATATCCTGCAGAGCGTTCAGAGCGGAGTCATAAGCTTCGACGAGGAGATGAAGATCACAAAAATAAATCTTGCCGCCTCGAAAATACTGGAAATTCAGGGAGACAGCATGATCGGTCAATTTCACGATGCGGTCCTGAATAAACCAATTACCGATTTTCTGAGGGACAGGAAAATCATTGAACGCGGTGAGATTAGCTATGTCACCCCCTCAGGGAAGAGAATCTGGCTCGGGCTCACGCTTTCACCGCTGAAAAACAGCGAAGGCACAACAATCGGACAGATCCTGATCTTTACCGACCTCACCCACCTCAAGGCAATCGAGTCCCAGATGGAACTGCGGAACAAACTCTCAAGCCTCGGTGAGATATCTGCCGGGATAGCCCACGAGTTAAGAAACCCGATGGGCGTCATAGCGGGGTACACAAAGATCCTCTCAAAAAAAGCTGAAAGCTCCCTAATGCCAACCGTCGATGCCATATCCAGAGAAATCATCGTCATGGACAGAATCATCTCCGATTTCCTGTCATTCGCACGACCTGTCGAACTGAATCCCGCGGATATCGATCTCAAGGCGATTATTGAATATTGTCTCATGGCAACCGCAGAGAAGCGGAATGATATTGATCTTCGGATCGGGATCGCAAACCTGCCCCTCATGAAAGGTGATGAAGTGCTTATGAGACAGGCATTTATTAATCTCATTCAAAATGCTCTCGAAGCAATGCCGCAGGGTGGAACGCTGACAATCAGAGGGATCCCGTCAGGCAACGATTATCTGGACATCACTGTCACAGATACCGGCCACGGCATTTCTGAAAATGTAAAAGACAAAATTTTCCTCCCGTTTTTTACCACCAAAGAGAAGGGAACAGGCCTTGGGCTTGCAATCGTACACAAGATTGTGATATCACATGGCGGGAGCATTCACGTTGACAGCAGTGACAAAGGAACAGCATTCAGGCTCCGCCTTCCGGTGGGAAGCACACATACACCCTGATTATCCGGCATCAATAGCTTTATCGACAAGAATTACGGATAGAGCAGTTCCCGAAAAAAACTCTTGACAATTCTTATTTTATTGTTATATATAAATATATTAGCACTCACGATATGAGAGTGCTAATCCAATATTAATTGATTTTCAAAACAATTTTCACAGGGAGGTGAAAGATTATGTTATGGTCAGATTTGGAAAAGCTTGGAAGGTTTTGGGACCCGTGGAGGGAGTTTGAGCGCATGCAGCGTTCTCTCTCGGGGCGGACATTTTCTTCCTCCGCGGAATTCCCTCTGGTCAATGTGTGGACATCCGGCGATGAAGCGATATTCACTACTGAAATCCCGGGAGTTGATCCGAAATCAATCGACATCTCGGTTGTGGGGAAAACGGTTACTATTCGCGGGTCGCGCTATCCGGAAAATCTCAGCGAAGGAGCGTCCTATCACCGGAGAGAGCGGTGGACCGGGCAGTTTACAAAATCTGTCGAAATGCCCTTCTCCATTGAAGCATCTAAAGTTGAAGCGAAATTCAGCAGGGGCGTACTCCGCATAACCGCCCCGCGCGCAGAAGCCGAGAAACCGAAAAAAATCGCAGTAAAATCAGACTAAGTGTATTAGAGGAGGTGATTGTATATGGCGGAACCAGCCAAGGAAGTACAGAAAAAAGAAGCTGAAACACCCGAAAAGGGGGAACTCACAAGGGCACGGAGGATATTTTCCCCTGCCGTTGATATCATTGAGCGGAAGGACGACATTGTCGTTGTAGCGGATATTCCCGGTGTTGATGATAAAACAATAGATATCACCCTTGAAAAAAATGTCCTCACTCTCTATGGCAGGGTAGAAGCTGATATCCCGGAAAAACACACCCTCTGCCTTTCTGAGTACGGCATCGGGGATTATCAGAGAGTTTTCACCCTTACCGATGAGGTTAACAGAGAGAAGATCGAGGCAACCGTCAAAAACGGTGTTTTAACCATTCTTCTGCCCAAGGCCGAGATTGTGAAAACTAAAAAAATATCGGTCAGGGCTGGAGCATAACGAAGAAGGGAGGTAATGAATATGACGAAGAAAAATGTCATACCATCCGAAAAAAAGAGTGTACCGGTAAAACGCGAGGAGTATCATCCTTTCTCGCTCCTTCGTGAGGAAATGAATACGCTCTTTGACAATTTCTTCCGCGGCTTCGAAATTGAACCGTTCAGGAGCCGTTTTGGAGCTTTCAGTCCGAGCATTGATGTGAAGGAATCCGATACGGACATCTCGGTCACTGCGGAGCTTCCGGGTATGAATGACAAGGATATCGATGTCTCCCTGACGAGGGATTCCCTCACAATCAAAGGCGAAAAGAAAGAAGAGAAGGAGGAAAAGGGGAAGGACTACTACCGCATGGAACGGTCCTTTGGATCATTCAGCCGCACCATTCCTCTGCCTTCAGAAATTGCCACGGACAAGGTCAAGGCCGAATTCAAGAAGGGATTGCTGACCGTTACCCTCCCCAAGACAGAAAAAGCGATCAGGGAGACAAAAAAGATTTCTGTAAAAGCAGACTAATCTGAACATTACCGGCGTGCCGGCATGTTTCCATGCCGGCATGTCATTCCAATCCCCTCTCCCTTCCTTTATAATCAAGCATGCATATGATGCGTGCGCCCTCACCGTATCTCTTCATCCTCATGGGCACTACATCACTGCTGCTCCAGATAACCGTCCTGCGCCTCCTGCTTGCGACATTCTCGGGCAACGAACTCGATATCGGCATCACCCTCTCCTTCTGGCTTATCTATGTCGGCATTGGAAGTTATGCAGGGAAAAGGATCTCATTCAACCGCGCGTTCTGTCTTTCTTTTGTTTTCATTGCCCTTCTCACCCTGCCGACCGCTTTAGCAATAAAGACTGTCAGGGTTCTTTTATCCCTTGAACCGGGTGAAGCGGTATCCTTCGTGGACACGGTTCTGTCAACGGCACTGATACTGCTGCCCCTCTGTTTTATTATCGGGATTCAGTTCCCCCTGGCTGTTTCATATGCGGGAACCGTAAATCCTGCGGGCAGGATTTACGGTCTCGAATCTCTCGGTGCATTCTGCGGAGGCATTCTGTTCACATTCCTGATTTCATCCAGGATCAGCGCCCTCGAACTCTGCCTCGTTCTTTCCCTCATAAATATAGCAGCTGCAGTATATTTTTCCAGAAGAAAATTGATCCTTCTGTCCATCATCGTTCCAATTTTTTTCTATGTCATTTTTCACGCCTCTGCCCCATCTTTTTTATGGAGGGGTGCGCAAGTGGTCCGTGTGGGTGAATCAAGGTTGGGCGAAATTGCGGCAATCACTATCGGCAAGCAGTCGAGTATCTATGCGAATGGACAGCTTGTATTCAGTTATCCCGATGCCCAGACTGAGGAGATGAGCATCCATTTCCCCATGACCCTGCATCCTTCCCCGAAGGATATCCTCGTCATTGGAGGCTCACCGGGAATATTCAGGGAACTCCTGAAATATCAGGTAGCCCGGGTTGATTTTATAGAGCTTGACCCTAAAATAATCGATTTTTCACTCGAGCTCCTGAAAAGCCCAGAAGATCTGAATGCAGTGCAGGATTCCAGAATTCATATCATTATTCAGGATGGAAGGCGGTTCATCAAAAGTCTCAGGAACCGGACTTACGATATGCTAATCCTTAACCTCCCACAGCCGTCAACGGCAAGCATCAACAGATTCTACACCATTGAATTCTTCAGGGAGGCACGGAATGTTCTGAAGAAAGACGGCATCCTCACGATGCACATGCCCCGATCAGCGGGGTACATGGGCAAAAGCATGCAAACTGCAAGTGCTTCAATCTACAACTCTCTCCTGTCAGTCTTCCCGCATGTTGAGGTGACGTCGCAGGAATATGGACTGCTCTTTTCATCAGATACGCAAATCAATAATGATGCCGATCTTCTCAAAAGGAGATATATGGAAAGAGGCTTGCCTGTCAGATATTTTCATTCCTACATCTTCCGGGATGCCTTTTCGCCATTCGGAGTGAATTATGTAAAACAGCGGCTAAGTGAAATAAAATCCGTCAATACGGATTTTCAGCCATCTGCATATCTCTTCAATCTCATGCTCTGGGCTGAAATCCATGGAGGCAAGTCTCTCCATCACTTTCTGCAGATCAAAAGGTGGCAGCTGCTCGGTACCATAATAATCATCCTGTCTTTTTTATCGCCTTTTTTGTTCCGGCATCGAAAGAGAGTTATCTCTTTTTCAATATTCACAACAGGGTTTTCCGGAATTTCCTTTCTGCTGATTGCTATTCTTGCCTGCCAGTCGCTGCATGGGTATGTATACGAAATGATCGGGATACTGTCAGCCTTGTTTATGATTGGTCTCTGGGCAGGCACAGCGGTCTCCGGAACACTCCAAAAACCGCTTAGGACTTTATTGCTCCTCGATATGAGTTGTATCCTTCTCGCGGTTTCCTCGGTGTTTCTCTTTCAGGAATCAGGAAGCCTGTACGTGATAGTTTTTGTTGCAGGAATCCTGTGCGGCGCGCAATTCAGCGCAGCCAATCTGTCTGCCGGAGAATCAATGTCAGGGAGCAGGCTCTATGCACTCGATCTGTTCGGATCATTCGTTGGTGCACTGATATCAACACTGATTATTATCCCGCTTTTCGGCATCCCGACTGCACTGGTGCTCATAGGCGTGATAAAGACCTTCTCAGCAGCGATGATATTCAACCTGCGACCCGTTCACACCAGTCGGTATTGGGCACGTTGAAGTCCTCTATGATTGCTGCTTCTTCCTCGCTTCAAGCTTGTTCAGCGCGTTGATGTATGCCTTGGCAGCGGCAACGATGATATCGGTATCGGCGCCGTGACCACGTGCAGTCCTGTCGTCCTCTTCCAGAGATACCGTCACCTCTCCGAGCGCATCCGTTCCTCCGGTAATTCCCTTGACCTCAAACTTGAGGAGCCTGCTCTTGGTGCCGGTCAGCGATACAATGGCCTTGTAGGTTGCATCAACAGGCCC
>Ga0111182_1029_pt1 | contig 14027 bp, 14 predicted proteins | sample DeeMarSWOR324_28_FD_80239 | JGI IMG/M metagenome (GOLD analysis project Ga0111182, IMG submission 80239) | Nitrospira bacterium SM23_35 | reverse complement strand
TCTTGTTGCAGCAAAGGAAATAGATCTTAACAAAGAGATTATAACTACCATCGTTAGACAGCGTAAATCAAACTTTCTGTCTACTGACTTCATTCTTTAGAAGAGGAGAAAAGTTGCTTCTAGCAAGTAGGCAAGAATCGGGCTGAGCATGCTTGTGTACTGAGGCAGGGAGTGTGCGAGCCTTTCTAATCTGACAATGACTGAGGGCCTGTTGGGAAAACCGCAGCATTTCGAAGGTCTTACCGTATACTGCCTAAATCAACGCTGCTCCAGAATAGGGCCGAAGAATAGGAACCCGTTTCACAGAGACGAAACCCACGGGTACTTATGATTTAGTAATTGTTGGCGCTGGTCCATGGGGTCTTGCTGCTGGGATAAAAACGAAAGAGCTGGGGTTGAGCCATGTCATCATAGAGAAGGGCTCAAACATATGTCAGGGCATTATCGATTCCTATCCGAAAGGCAAAAAAATCTACCCTACCATTCTCCGGGCCGAAAAGGACCATATGAAATCCGGTCCTCTATTACTAACAAAAACAACGAGGTTAAACAAAGCAAGGGAGGATAGAAGCCATGGGCTACGATACGGCACTAAGGGCCTACACGGCCAAGAGGATTGAGGAGATTGATCGGGCAGACATCCTCGTGGGGATTCCGTGTTACTATAACCAAAGGACCATTGAACATGTCATTCAAATGGTGACCCATGGCCTTTACAATCATTATAAAAATCTCCGGTCAGTCATTATGGTAGCTGATGGAGGTTCTACGGACGACACACGGGAGGTGGCAAAAGAGTTTCAGATCAAGCCCTGGCAGGAAAAGATCGTCTCCATTTACCGGGGCCCTGCTGGGAAAGGCTCCGCCTTTCGTTCCATTTTTGAGGCGGCAAAACGGTTAGAGGTTAGAGTTTGCATGGTCGTAGATTCTGATCTGCGTTCCATCACGAGCGAGTGGGTGAAATACCTGGTGGAACCCATTCTGGAGATGGATTACCAATATGTTTCCCCTCTTTATTCCCGATACAAGTATGATGGAACCATTACCAACAACATTGTCTATAACCTGACTCGAGCCCTCTACGGCTTGCGAATCCGCCAGCCCATCGGCGGAGATTTTGCTTTTGTGGGTGAGCTGGCAGAACATTATATTGAGCAGGATGTGTGGGAGTCGGACGTAGCTCGCTACGGCATTGACATCTGGATGACCACCAACGCTATCACGAATAACTTCAAAATCTGCCAGTCCAATTTAGGAGTGAAGATTCACGATGCCAAGGATCCTGCAGAATCCCTGGGGCCCATGTTTCGTCAGGTTGTCCACACCCTCTTTGTCCTTATGGAGCAGAACGAAGCTGCCTGGAAGGCGATACGGGGAAGCCGGACCGTGCCCCTGTTCGGTCTTCAGGCGTTCAAAGAGCCGGACCCCATTGAGGTGAATCTGGAACGTCTCGTGAAGGAATATAAGACAGGTTTTCGCCAGTTTAAGGGGTTGTATAAGGACATTTTCTGCTCAGAATGTTACGCAGAACTCAAGAATTGTGCAGATAAAGCGAAGACCAAATTCACTATGCCCGTCAGGACCTGGGTTATGCTGCTGTATGAGACGGCAGCCACGTTCCATCAATGGAAAGACAACCGAACCCAACTGGTCAACCTAGTCACTCCCCTCTATCTTGGGCAAGTGGCATCCTTCATTAACCGGACCAAGAAGATGGACTCAATCCAGGCAGAACAAGTGGTCGAGCAGCAGGCGGAGGTCTTTGAAGAATACAAGGATTACCTCATCCAGATTTGGAATCAGAAGCAGTAGAGCCGATTCATGGCGAGGAACTGAATGCGACACAGAGGACGTTGTTGACTATGTTGAATTATCCAAAACCTTCATCTGCGGTGGGTCCCTTAGCTTGAGAGCTTCCGTCTATCATAAAGTCACCTTGGCGCAGTGCAGAGACTTCATTCGTCAGACCAAATAAGCTCCCAAAAGATGATATCCGAGTTGGCTTTCAATTGGGAAAGACGAGGATAGAAAAGTTATTCAACATAGTCAACGACGTCCCTAGGTTACGCATTCAGAGAGCGAGCAAGCGACATTCCACACATTATCGAAGTCATCCTTGAGAAGTTGCGCAAGTCTCACCTGAAAGAAATTCATGACATACATCCGGACGTGATAGAAGCCTTCAAAAAATACTCTTGGCCGGGCAACATCCGAGAACTTGAGAACCTTATGGAGAGTGCTTACATATTGGAGTCCTCTACAATGTTAACGCCTGAAGGATTCCCTAGCGAGCTCTTCACACACAAAACTTTGCAGCTGCAGCTCTGCGCGGATATCTCAATGACTTTGGCTGAGGCTAGGCGCAAAGCTCTAGAAGGATTTGAAAGGCGCTATCTGGAAGAACTGTTGGTTCAAAACAAAGGCAAAATACAAGAACCTGCAAAGGCTGCAGGCATCAGCACACGTCAATTACACAAATTGCTCACCAAGTATGGCATAAAGAAGGAGGCTTACAAAATAGCATCCGCCTAAGACGACATTTCAGTACTTGGAGTTCCGATAGTTGAAAAAAACCGGAATTCCAAGATCCCTTTTCTTAAATTCTTCATTATTTCAATGCGCTAAGTATTCTCACGGGGCTTCTGATAGGCCTCCAAGTGTCTATACAGATACTCACGTCGGAACCAGCAGTTCCGATTGTATATTCGAACAAATCACAGATCCTTATAATAATCAATAACTTAAAAACAAGGCATACCCCTTGCTATAGATAAAAGACTGCCGTAGGGTGGGGTCCATTTTTTCAGGGGGCGGAGATCCGTGATGAGAAGGAAAAAGGGCAAAAAACGGACAATTACCGGCAATGTTATTCCAGACGACTGGGATGAACGGAATAACGTTATTCGTGTGGCTATCAAGACCCCAGACTATGAGGAGTATGTTGTTGAACCCAGCAGGCAAGGCAAACAACTGTTATCTATGATCGATTGCACAGTGCGCGTCAGGGGCACGGTAAGAGAGCGGTTAAATGGCGATCTCACGATCAGTGTTGATAACTACAAAATGATTCAGGAAGAAGATCAATATGTTGCAGAAAGCCACGCTGACTGAAGAGAAAAAGCAGCAGTTCAAAAGTATGCTCACTGAAACCTTGGATGAGCTTCTGTTGGAACAGAAGAAAGCCCTCCCAAGCAAGATTCACTTCAAAGAGGACTCTGGTGATTACACCGATCGGGCTTTTCTGGAGACCGATAATAGCTTTAATTTTCGCATCAGAGAAAAGGGGGGCAAATTAATCCAAAAAATCAACGATGCTCTAATCCGGCTTGAGGATGTAACGTTGGTAGAAGACGGCATTTCGGAATAACTTAGAGTATAGCAGATAAGTTCGGAGACAGAGCACCGAAGACCTTTATATTATTGATTCGTCTGAAGACGAGAAGAGAATGACGGCGATGAAGAAAGGGATTTAACGTCTCTTACATCACTACCGATTAGCGAGGTCATCGAGAACAACCTTCATTGCCGTTTTACCAGCCTTTCTTATTGCTGCTTGCCAACACAATCCCTGGCCTAATGCCAGCTTGCTGCCTATTGGTTTCTACTCAGCTACACTTTCCTTGCTGTTGACCGGGTGCTCAATCACTGCCCAAGTTAAGAAAAAATTGAATGTCACAGAAATAAACGTTCGCGCAATGCCTCATAGCGTATTGCTCACAAGAACTCCGAGTTCCGATATAGAAAAAAGCAGAACCTGAAGTTCTCGTTGTAAAATCTTTTTCAATCTCAATGGCTTACATCCTATTCAGTGACATATTCATGCCTGGAATCGTGTGCTTCAAAATAGAGCTTCGGAACTGCCAGTTCCGATCGCTCTCTTTCGGAATCGCAGAAAAGGCTGTAATATTCGTATGTTAATTGACATGGCATGACTGTTGCCATTGTGAGATGTCAGAATGGGAGCGATGGGTCACGCTTCCAAATACCCTGACTTAAAACGTCAGGCTTGGAATGGTAGGAGGTGACACGATGGAAATCTCAAGTCTAGTACCGCGGCGTGGGGAACTGTCAACTTTCAGGCGCGAGATGGACAGGCTGTTTGACCGGTTCTTCGAGGGATGGCCTTTCAAGCCTTCTCCTCAAGAAGGCCCGTGGGCACCGTCCGTGGATGTGTCCGAAACCGTTAAAGACGTTGTCATAAGGGCAGAAATCCCGGGTATGGATCCTAAAGACATTGATGTTTCTGTTCACGGCGATGTTCTGACCCTGCGGGGGGAGCGCAAGAAAGAGCATGAGGAGAAAGGCGAGGACTTCCACAGAATCGAGCGCAGCTACGGTGCTTTCTCCCGGTCCATCCGGCTTCCTGCGGAAGTTGATGCCAACAAGGTGAATGCCACCTACAAAGATGGCGTGTTGAAGATCAATCTGCTCAAGACGGAGGAAGCTGCTGTGAAGAAGATCGAGGTGAAAGCAGTGTAAGCTCTGGAATTCTAGCAAGGCCGTTGAGGATTGCCAGGGGGGCTCAGCGCCCCCCGCGCAGACCCTAAGACATCTAACGAGTCCGAGGAGCAGAGAGCCAACAGATCTGCTTCTGCTGCTAAACTGAGGGTAATGAAACATCATAACGGAACCTATGATGCCCATACTCGGAACTGACGGTTGAGCAATGCCCATTCCTTTTAGACATTGGTGATCGTTGCTGACACGATGACAGCTTGAGAGAAGTCAGGAACTATTTGTTAGCGACTTGGCAAAGGAGGGTTTCAAGATGAAAGTACGACCTTTAAGGGATAGAGTACTGCTTCTAAGGATCGAGGAGGAACACAAAACTGGCGGGGGAATAATCATTCCAGATACAGCAAAGGAAAAACCACAGGAGGGCAAAGTGATTGCGGTCGGCCCTGGAAAGGTGAACGAGGAGGGGAAACGCATTCCCTTAGACGTCAAAGAAAATGATCGCATCCTTTTTGGTGAATATTCAGGAACCGAGATTAAGATCGATGGTGTAGAACATCTGATCCTGAGAGAGGACGATATCTTGGGTATTTTGGAATAACTGAAGCGAGGAGGGAACAACCCATGGCAGCTAAAGAGATTAAATACAATATGGTAGCCCGACAAAAGATGATGAAAGGTGTGGCCAGTCTGGCCGACGCCGTAAAAGTCACCCTTGGTCCTAGAGGCCGAAACGTGCTTCTGGAAAAATCGTGGGGCTCACCCACTGTCACAAAGGATGGCGTCACTGTGGCTAAAGAGATTGAACTGGAAGACAAGTTTGAAAACATAGGCGCGCAGATGGTCAAGCAGGTAGCCTCCAAGACATCTGACGCAGCAGGGGATGGCACCACTACGGCGACAGTTCTTGCCGAGGCCATTTATCGAGAAGGGTGCAAGCTAGTAGCAGCCGGTTCCAACCCCATGGCCATTAAGCGAGGCGTAGATAAGGCAGTCGATGTCATACTTGAGGAACTAAAGAAGATGTCCAAACAAACAAAGGACAAGAAAGAGATTGCCCAGGTGGGCACAATTTCAGCAAACAATGATACGACCATAGGTGATATTATTTCCGAAGCTATGGAAAAGGTTGGCAAGGAAGGTGTCATTACCGTAGAGGAAGCAAAGGGTATGGAAACGACTCTCGAAATTGTAGAAGGGATGCAGTTCGATCGAGGATATCTGAGCCCGTACTTTGTCACTGATGCAGAAAAGATGGAGGCTCATCTGGAGGACGCATACATCCTTTTGCACGAGAAGAAACTTAGCAGCATGAAAGACCTGCTTCCTATCCTGGAACAAATCGCCAAGATGGGTAAGCCCTTTTTGGTTATCGCAGAGGATGTAGAGGGTGAAGCCCTGGCTACTCTCGTAGTCAACAGGTTGCGTGGAACGCTTCAGTGCGCAGCCGTAAAGGCGCCTGGGTTTGGTGACAGGCGCAAGGCCATGCTCCAAGATATTGCGATCTTAACAGGTGCACAGGTGGTCAGCGAAGAGCTGGGCATCAAACTTGAAAATCTGACACTCAGCGATCTTGGTACTGCAAAACGGATTACTATTGAAAAGGACAACACCACCATTGTTGAGGGAGGTGGAAGTCGTGAAGCCCTCGAAGGGCGTGTTAAACAAATCAGAGTACAGATTGAGGAGACAACCAGTGACTATGACCGGGAGAAGCTTCAGGAGCGCCTTGCCAAGTTGGTGGGTGGAGTAGCCGTTATCAATGTAGGAGCAGCCACAGAAATTGAAATGAAGGAGAAAAAAGCTCGGGTTGAGGATGCCCTCAACGCCACCCGTGCTGCAGTCGAAGAAGGGATTGTAGCAGGAGGAGGGGTGGCGTACATTCGTGCATTGAAGGCACTTGAAAATGGGAAGCTTTCTGGCGAAGAGCAGTTAGGCATAAAAATCGTGAAGCGGGCTCTTGAGGAGCCGCTCAGACAAATAGCCATTAACGCAGGTCACGAAGGTTCTGTAGTAGTTCAGAGGGTGATGGAAGAAACCAATGGTTTTGGGTTTAATGCTGAAACCGAAAAATTTGAAGATCTTGTGAAGGCGGGTGTCATCGATCCAACCAAGGTGACCAGGTTCGCACTGCAAAATGCGGCTTCTGTGGCCGGACTGCTACTTACCACTGAAGCTGCAGTGGCTGAAAAACCTAAAAAGAAAAAAGAAGCGGCGGCCCCTATGCCCCCGGAGGACATGTATTAGTAAAGGAGGTCTGCTTACAAAAAGGAGACCAGTGCAGAGAGAATGCTTAAACACCGGAGAACTTTGCAGCGGGAGAAAAAAGGTTGCTGACGGCATGGCAGGCAAAGAAGCATGCAGTTATTTCATGACCAACAACTCGAAACGTGTACATGTCACAGGAGGTTAGCACCATGCCCACGTACGAATTCATGTGCGAGAAATGCAAGAAAAAGTTCACGCTGACCATGACGGTTGTGGAGTACGAGAGGAAAAAGGCCCGGTGTCCAAAATGCAAAGGCAGGAAAGTAAAACAGCTCATTTCCTCCTTTCGAACCATAACTTCTAAAAAGAGTTAGTATCTCATTCTTGATGATAAAAACCGCGGTTTCTGATGGGAGACATCGGGACCCCTGACCGTAATATTTGAAAACTTAATAATGAAGGCTGCCAACTGGTTGTTACGTACTCAAAGGCGCAGAAATTGTGAATATGGTTCAAAAGAACGAGCGGCACTACTCTATAATAGAATATCTAAAACACTTGCTTCGACTTGTGGCAGATCTTGTAATCAGCGTGGTTGCTTTTGGGAAACAATGATGACCTGAAGCCTTTTGTTGCATTACTGTGTGACACCAAATATGCGGAATCGAGGAGCGGGTAAAAAGTGCCCGCTTTTCGTGTATATCAAGAGACAAAAAAACAGTTTGGAATGATAACGCAAGTATGACACAAATAAGATAATGAACACGGGTCACAGGATATTTCGAAATGTTCCGAAACGCCTCATAGGGCTGGATTCTTGGAGAGGAAGCCCTTACATAAGTGAGTCAAGGCGCAAGACGACGACAACAGCCGTGGTGTATGCATGTAATATGTTTCTGCGTTCAAAGGGCCTTTTGTCGAGAACTTCATGGATCATGAGCTGAAATCATTCTGGCTATGTTTTGTTCCCCTCTTCGTGGCCGTAAACGCAATTGGGGTTCTGCCCATGTTCATCAGCCTAACAGAAGGACTTGATATCCGCAGAGTCCGCCGAGTCCTCTACCAGTCCGTTGTCACTGCCACAGTCGTCGGCCTGTCATTCCTAGCTGTTGGACAAGCCGTGTTAAGGCTCCTGGGGATAACCGTTGCTGATTTTGTGGTCGCAGGCGGGACTTTACTCTTCACTCTTCGTGGTCTCTATGAGTGATCTGCTAAGAGCTGAAAAGGTGCAAAGGAAGGTTGACCTGGAGACCATGGGTGCCGTGCCGATCGGTGTTCCTTTGATCACTGGACCGGCTGTTCTGACGACATCCATTCTCTTGCTGAATCGGTATGGTGCTGTTCTAACTAGCAGTGCTCTCGTTATAAACATTTTGATTGCGGGCGCTGTATTCCGTTCCGCAGAGCCCATCAATCGTGTTCTGGGGAACGCAGGTGCGAAGACTGTATCAAAAATCGCCAGTCTCCTTCTCGCTGCGATCGCTGTGATGGTTGAGATAGCGAAAATAGGGGTTTTTGAGGAGTTTGTCTACTGTGTCTAGATTAGAAAGAGATGTTACCTCCCTGTCGCTTCTAAACGGGGCAAGTTCTCAGGTGCCAATTGTTGCACCCGAACTGAAGAGGCAAATTGAACTGGCTTCAGACAAAAGTCAGCCGTTAAGCGATCGCCTCGAGGCCTTTGAGGATATCGTTGATTCCGAGGTTGGCGATACAACAATGTCGCGAGCACGCAACATTGAGCGTGAGGTAGGACTGCGTCAGATACACCTAAAATTTGAAGGGGGGAACCCCACAGGGACACAGAAGGATCGCATTGCTTTCGCCCAGGCAATGGATGCCTTGCGGAGGGGTTTTGATGCAATTACCGTGGCCACCTGTGGCAACTATGGCGTAGCTGTAGCTCTCTCCGCTTCCATGTCGGGATTAGGTTGCCTTGTTTATGTTCCCGAGGGGTATCACACGAAGCGCATTCAAGAGATGCTTGATTATGGAGCCGAAATCGTTCGTGTGTCCGGCGACTACGAAAGCGCGGTCCTAGCCTCCCGTGAGAGGGCTGAACTGGACGAAATCTATGATGCAAATCCCGGCGGGAGTAATACGGCGCTTCAACTAAGAGCGTACGGGGAGATTGCATACGAGATCTATGATGAGCTCCGAGATGCTCCTGTGGTCGTGGCAGTACCCGTCTCAAATGGCTCTACATTGGCAGGAATTTATAAAGGTTTCCTCAGTCTTTATCGACGGGGTAAGACGTCTCGAATGCCCCACATGTGCGCTGGGTCTTCCCATGGGAAGAATCCCATCATTAGAGCCTTTATGAGGAACACGGTTCGATGTGACGACCTCAGGCGAGAATCTATTCGAGAAAGTCCTGTAAACGAACCTCTCATCAACTGGCATGCTATCGATGGTGATCACGCCTTGGAAGCAATCAGAAATACCCAGGGTTGGGCTTCCTATGCCAGCGATAAAAATATGCTCTCATATTCGCGCCTGCTGAGCAGTCTGGAAGGCTTGAATGTTTTGCCTGCCTCTACCGCTGGACTGATTGCCCTGATTGACCGCCATAGACAGGAGTCCTTACAAAGTGATCGATATGTAGTCATTCTGACAGGTAGGAAATCGTGAGCTTATTTCCGGAAGGTCATGCAATCATTTACTGTGAAGGCTGCTTCGCAACTCCCAATGGTAAAACTGCTCACGGCCTTGTTCGTGGTACAAAGCGTTACAATGTTCTCTCCGTAGTGGATTCACATTGTGCTGACAAAGATGCGGGAATGCTTGTAGACGGCCGTGCAAAGGGCATTTTGATTCACAAAGACGTTGAGGCAGCAGTTGAGTCAGCTAGGAAAGATGGCCACCGTGCCTCTCACCTAGTAATCGGCTTGGCCCCCGACGGCGGGAGACTTAGCACTGATGCCCGAAGTGATATCATGAATGCTATTCGGCTGGGCCTACATATTGACTCTGGTCTCCATGACTTCCTTTGTGAGGACCCCGACATTGCCGGTTTGGCTTCCACATGTGGAATTAGAATTCGTGACATTCGCAAGTCACCCCCCCGAAAGGATCTGCATTTTTTCACAGGCAAAATCAAAGAAGTTGCCGCACTAAGAGTAGCGGTTCTTGGAACAGACTCGGCCGTAGGCAAGCGGACCACGGCGTGGACTCTAGTCGACGCCCTCCAAGCCGCCGGCTATAATGCTGAGTTTATTGGAACAGGGCAAACCTCGTGGATGCAGGGGTGCCGCTACGGCATTATCCTAGATGCTATTATCAATGATTTCGTTTCTGGCGAGATTGAGCACGCGATTTGGACCGCCTGGAAGGAATCTGAGCCCGAGATTATCGTCATAGAGGGACAGGGAAGCCTCATGAATCCTGCTTATCCCGGCGGTTTTGAGATCCTTGCTGCCGGAAGGCCGGATGTAATTATCCTTCAACACGCTCCAGGAAGGCACGAATACGACGGTTTTCCTGGATTCCCAATCCATCCACTAGAGAAACAGATTGAAGCTCTCGAACTGCTCTCTGGAAAGCCGGTGATAGCAATTACCGTGAACCACGAAAAGCTGGATGCCTACAAAATCCCTATAGTCTGCCAAGAGATTACAAGCAACACAGGACTTCCTGCCTGCGACGTCCTTTTACACGGTCCAGCTCAGGCTATCGACGCCCTCGTGCCATACTTAGAACGTTCAAAGGGAAGGATGACGGATTGAAAAATGGCGTAACAAAGGATGGATACATCAGCCCAGGTGATCCGTTGAGCATTCTGAGAGTCATTGACCGACTTGAGGTGGGTCCCATTCGGTTAGAACCCCGCCGTCTTAGAGTTCCGTATGTGGTTTCTCAAAATGGCCAGGTAGATTCCCTGGAGCTGGTGTACCGGTTTGAGGAAGATGTTTTCCTTACAGAGGAATCAGCGTCTCTGAATTTGGGGAGCATGTTGTCTGTGCAAGTCGCCCTTAATTATGGTCTGTTTTGCGATGAGATAGTACTTCATGGGTGGTTCGATAGCTATGATCGACGTTTTATTGAAGAAATGAGTCGCAACACAGCGCGTGAAATATTTGTGAAGAGGTTTCTCCAGCCGAATCAATTTCTGCACGGAGCAGCCGCAGAACTTGCCCCCATCAAACGGGAAAGTTACCTTCAAGCCCGCCTGATCTTCGCTGATGACCAAGCCCCTGCTCCCGGTCAATATAGGAAGGACCGCAAGGGGAGGCCAAGTTGGCAGGTAGAGCCCTCCAGACATGCTGTCCTCTCAAGTGGCGGGAAGGACAGTCTCTTGACATTCGGCGTGCTGAGGGAGATGGGGTGTAAAGTTCATCCTATCTTCATTAACGAATCAGGCAGACACTGGTTTACCGCCTTAACTGCATACCGCCACTTTGCCTCTCACGTTCCTGAAACGGCACGGGTATGGACTAATTCGGACCAAGTGTTCAACTGGATGTTGAGGCACCTCCCCTTTGTGCGAAGGGATTTTAGTAAGATACGGTCAGACGAATACCCCATCCGTTTATGGACTGTGGCTGTCTTTCTCTTCGGAGCCCTCCCCATTTTAAGAAACAGGGGCATTGCACGCCTCCTAATTGGAGACGAGTTTGACACCACACATAGGTTGTCTTTTAAGGGAATTAGCCACTACGATGGGGTTTACGACCAGAGCCGGTATTTTGACGACTATCTCACCCGGTATTTTCAGAGTAAGGGCTGGGGTATCTCACAGTTTTCTATACTGAGACCGCTATCAGAACTATTGATTGAGAAGACCCTGGTCGAACGTTATCCTGAACTGCAGCACCACCAACTTTCCTGCCATGCTACCCACTATGATGAAAAGCGGATTCGTCCTTGTGGCCGTTGTGAGAAGTGCCGTCGCATCGTTGGAATGTTATTGGCTATTGGAGCAGATGTCACAAAGTGCGGCTATACCGCAGAGCAAATAGAACGTTGTCTGAAAGATCTGCCGAAGAAGGGCATCCGCCAACAAATCGAGGCCGCTGAACATTTAGCTTTCCTGCTAAAGGAGAAAGGACTCATTTCTGAGCCATCTATCGGATCCGCTCCAGCCACCCGAAGACAGGAAATCATGAAGCTACGGTTTGATCGCGAGAAATCTCCCATAGAGGGAATTCCGGTTGACCTTCGTCGACCTTTGTACCGAATTTGTCTTGAACACGCAGATGGGGCAGTCAGAAGGAGGGGAAAAACATGGCTTGAGTTCGACCTGTTAAACGATCCTTCTCTTAAGAGGCCTTACGCATTTGAGAGTGCTAGACCTATGTTACGAGGTGAACCGGTTACGGGAGACGGACAGGTCAAATCTCAAGCCACGCCTGTCCTTGGAGCACTAACCTGGCCTGAAGCACAGAAGCGTTTCAAGGTAGTGGATGTGGCCCTCCTGCCCGTGGGTGCCATTGAACAGCATGGGCCGCACCTGCCGTTGGATGCAGATGCCTTTGATGCTGAGTATCTTGCTTGTCAAGTGGCAGAAGCCTGCAAAGAGCCGAAGCCAATTGTTCTGCCTTTAATTCCGTACGGCGTGTCCTACCATCACGAAGATTTTAGTGGAACCATTAGCGTAAATCCAGAGACACTGTCTCAGCTTATTTACGACATAGGCTTGAGCGTAGCTCGCCAAGGCATCATCAAACTCGTCATTATAAACGGACATGGTGGGAACAGCCCTGCCCTCCACTTCGCCGCTCAGATGATTAACCGAGATGCCCACATCTTTACGTGTGTGGACTCCGGTGAGTCTAGCGATCCTGACATTTACGCCATGGTCGAGACCCCAAATGACGTACATGCGGGTGAGATTGAGACCAGCACCACATTGGCCGTTCGCCCAGAAATGGTAAGGCTGGCCGCCGCCAAGAAGTTCATTCCGCGGTTCTCAAGTCGGTACCTCAATTTTACATCCAAAAGGCGCGTCGGTTGGTATGCCCATACGGCTAAGATCTCTCCATCCGGCGTTTTAGGGGATCCTACCAAGGCAACCGCCGAAAAAGGAAGGCGTATGTGGGAGCAGATGATAAAGAACCTTGTGGAATTTGTGGAAGACCTCAAGAGCATGAGCTTGGACGAGCTCTACCAGCGACGGTATTAACGAGATGAAGATTAGCAAGTTAGATGTCTGGCCAGTTTGCATGCCGCTTTCTGAACCTTACATCATAGCTTATGAGACAATTCATACGTCTACCAATGTCTTCCTCAGGTTGGAAACCAGCAGTGGGATCTCCGGACATGGTTGTGCGGCTCCTGATCAGCACATCACGGGTGAAACTGCGGAAGGTGTGATCCACACCTTGGAAGATGGGATCGCCCCATCCATTAAGGGGTCAGACCCTCTCCGACCAGCAATGCTTATGGAACGGGTAAAACGCAATGCACCAGGACAACCCTCTGCTGTGGCAGCTGTTGACATGGCTCTTCATGATCTGCTTGGAAAAATAAGCAATCTACCTCTTTGGAAGCTATTAGGAGGTTACCGTGATCGCATAAAGACCTGTATCACGATTGGGATTTTACCTGTTGGGGAGACCGTCGAGCGGGCAAAGGATTGGGTTGCCAAAGGCTTCAAAAGCTTGAAGCTAAAGGGTGGAATCGATGTAGACACCGACGTCGAGCGCATACTGAAAGTCAGGGGGGCTGTTGGTGACAAAGTCGAACTACGCTTTGACGCTAATCAGGGATTCACGGTGGAGGATTCTCTAAAGTTTGTGGAAGAAACGCGCATAGCACATTTGGAGCTTATCGAGCAGCCGACTCCCAGGGACCAACTGGAAATGCTTGGCCGTGTGACAAGTACCGTTCCAATTCCGGTCATGGCCGACGAGAGCCTTATGACCCTACGAGATGCGTTCCGAATTGCCAGACAGGGGCTGGCTGACATGGTTAACGTTAAGCTTATGAAGGTGGGTGGGATTGCGGAGGCCCTGCAAATCAATGCGGTTGCCCGCTCGGCAGGGCTGGAGGTCATGGTAGGCTGCATGGACGAGGCTGCTTTGGCCATAGCTGCCGGCCTGCATTTTGCTCTCGCCCGTCCCAATGTGATCTATGCAGACTTGGATGGACACCTGGGCCTCGTCAATGACCCTTCTGCAGGGACGGTGGTGCTCCGTGACGGTACCCTGTTTCCAAGCAATGGACCAGGGCTTGGGGTTGAGATGAGAGCTTAACTGATTCCGGCTTTCCTGTAACAACCCTATGCTTCAAAAAAAATGTGCCTCTAGACTATTTTCAGGCAAGAGATGCTGGTTTCGGAAAAAGTCTCTGATGGGCTTTGTTGGCCCGTTTTTGAAAGTTCTAAGCTCGCTCCGCTGAATTGCAAAAACTCGGGCTCACGCCCTCAA
>Ga0111182_1020_pt1 | contig 14314 bp, 6 predicted proteins | sample DeeMarSWOR324_28_FD_80239 | JGI IMG/M metagenome (GOLD analysis project Ga0111182, IMG submission 80239) | Nitrospira bacterium SM23_35 | reverse complement strand
GCATCATAACTGTATGTGATATCCTGGGATGAATCTGGGAAATGGACGTTTGTAAGACGGTTCAGTGTGTCATATTCATATTCAACTGTTATTCCCATGGCATCTGTCTTGTTAATAGGATTTCCAGCTTTATCATAAACATAGGTCACAGTCCCTGTATCAGACGAGGTAGTGGATACCAGCCTTCCCATGTCGTCATACTGGTATACGGTCGTATGACCCTCGGCGTCTGTAACTGATGCGATATTTCCATGGATGTCATAACCATAGGATGTTACAACAGAACCGGGCTGAGCAACCGTCTCAAGCCTGTTCTGATCATCATACACATAAGTGGTAGTATTTCCGTTGGGATCCGTCACTGAGACAACATTCCCCTCTAGGTCATAGCCATACTGAGCGTATGTATCATCAGCATTAATCTCTTTAAAGAGCAGTCCGGGCATATCATGGACCGTGTCCTGATATAGGAACCTTTTTCTGTTCGTGCGTGTATCTGCGGAATCATAATATCCCTTTTCAATCAAGTTGCCCTGGTCGTCATATACATACGCTATGTAGTTGCCCTCATGGTCGTATCGATAAATCAATCTTCCATAAATAGCGTCATACTCAAAACTGCTTGTTACCCCGTCCTCATCTGTCTTTAAATCTGGGAGCCCGGCTGAGTTATAATCCACAGTGCTAGTGCTCGAATCAGCATTGTTGGTAATAACCGTGACCCTGCCTCTCCCATCATAAGCGAAACTTTTTACATAGCCGTTTACATCGGTTACGCTCCCAATCTGTCCCGCAGCGTCATAATCTGAGAAGGTTGTGGCCCCTATTAGTGGCCTTGTTATGGAGAGCAGGTCTCCTGTGGAGGTATCATAGGCAAAAACAGTAGCATCGCAAGTGCCTGTCAGAGGCCCGTCAATGGAAAGTATTTGCCCTTTACTGTTATAGGTAAAAGTACTGATATATTCATAGGTTATGACAGTGCCTGATCTATCCTTTGTATAGCCCTTTTCAACTATCCTTGACAGGAGAGCGGTCGGAGCCTCGTTAGGTATGGAATCATAGTCATCATCATAATCCCAGACGGTCTCCTTAACACCAGACCCAAGGACACTGGTCTCTGTCCTGGTCAACGGAGTGTTCATTCCCGGATGGTATGTATAGGTGATCGTCCTTTCTACTGATGTGCCCAAAGCCAGCGTCAATATCCCAGGATTTCTCCTATCATCATAATCGAGATACTGGCTTATTATGCCTCCGGCTGACTCCACCTCTAAAAGATTCATATCCTCATCATATATCCAGGAAACCGTTTTGTCTTCAGTCCATGGAAAGGCATCGGCACCGCCCGGACCGTTTATTATGGCACTTACTCTCTTCCTGCCCGAAACATCATCCAGAAGGTACTCCCGCTCCTTGCCATAGGCATCAATCACGTCCACCTGTGTATTAGAGGAGTATTCTATATCTACACCCTTGCCGTCCCGGCTGAAGTTGGAAACAGCCCTGTCACTATCATCATATCCCCATGTGTTTATCAGATGACCGGCCTTGTCTTTTTTTTCAGTAAGATTGTGAATATCATTCGAGTCGCTATAGGAATAATCGAATCCTGTATTGTCCGCATAGGTAACCGAAGTCAAATTTCGGTTACTGTCATACCCGTACATGACCCAGATTCCATCATCCACAGCGGATGTAACAGGCCCGGTCACAGAGTCTATAAGACCATATGAATTATAATTAAAGGTCAATACCCTTGCGCTTGCGCTGTCAGTAACCAGCTTCACTCGGTCGCTCGAATCGTATGCCACCTGGAGCCTATTACCTGTCGCATCATCGATCCATAACAATTGGCCGGTGTCTGAAAATCCATATCGGAAGCCGTCCAGCCGATACCAGATATATTCTTCCCCTGCATCGAGTACGACATGGCTCTTCTCACCAAAGGCCCCTGAATATTCGCCAGCTGATCCTTCCATGAAATAATGCCCTTTGCCTGTATTGTCCAGAATCTTAACAAAGGCTACACTTTCTATATCAATTGCGTGATCAAGAGACACCTCATATGTATGGCTCCAACCATGGCCCATGGAGCCAATAATATCAGACCTGCTGTTATAGAATGCCACTAATACAAGTCCAAGGTGGTTAGGGGATGGAAACTGAAGATCAGAGCGGGTTTCGATTGTGTTTCCATTCAAAATACGGACTGTTTCCCCAACAAGACCCCCTCCACCCTGCTGTTCGTCTTCATCAATTCCTAAATCCGCATCCGCCGGCGCAATAAGGACGATAATCGTGACTGAATCCGTGGCAGTTCCGCCGGGGCCTTCCGCCGTAATAGTGTATGTGGTAGTCTCCGTGGGAGTAACACTAATAGAGCCGCTTGAATCCACGGTTCCTATGCCCTGATCAATAGTAACATTGGTTGCATAGGCGGTGCTCCATGAAATACTGGATGAGCCGCCGGAGTTTATGATCCCAGGATCGGCTGTTATGGTAACAGGCGGAACAGAATAGTCCACGATAATCACTACATTGGCGGAGTCAGTGCTCCAGTTAGTGTCACTCACAGTGTAAGAGAAAACATCATCTCCTATATGATTCTTATCCTGTGTGTAGCTGAAGGTATTGTCAACATTGTCAACGACGCTGCCGTTAAGAGGCTGTGTATAGCCGGATATGGTAAGGGTATCTTCATCAATATCAGTATCATTGGCGAGAAGAGTGCTGAATGGAATTACCCCCAGTCCGTTCGCGACAATGGTAACTTCGTCATCACCAGCAAAGGGCGGATCGTTGACAGGATTGATAAATATAGTGACAGTGGCGGTGTTACTGTCTTCCAGTCCGTCGTTTGCCTTGTATGTAAAACCGTCATTTCCATAATAATTTTCATAAGGGGTGTAGGTAATTTCCGGTGCCTCGCCGACAAGGCTACCGTGATTAGGAATGGTCATCACATCGTAATCCAGACTATCTCCGTCAGTATCAGATGCTGTGAGGATTATATCTGTCTCTTCGTCCTCATTCATTACCACTTCCAGATCATCCGCCACGGGCGCAATATTTCTTGCCACACTGAAGTACATCCGCTCTGAAAAAGGGCTTACCTCTCTCTTCCTCTTATTACTATAAGCAATAACCACAAAAAAATAATCCGTATCATATCTAAGTCTCCTGAACCAAGGCTGCCTTATCTCCATCTCTTTTATATTCAATTTTATAAATACGGGTACAGGGCGCTCTTTAGCCTGAAAAACAATTATTCCATAGCGATCGGCCCTTTCCACTGGATGCCATTGGTATAAAGGCCGTCTGGTCGTAATCCTACATTCAGGGGCGATCAGGATGGGTTTGTCTAGGGAGGCATGTATGCTACGCTGCCAGGGTAGAAGCTCTCTGGTGAGTTCGTTCCTGTCATGAACTCCTCGACCGCCCTGGGGTCCTTTATCCCTGACTTTGGCCACCACATTATCACCGACATATATAAAAAGACAGGAAAGAAAAGCGAAAATAAAAATAGAATAGCTCCTTTTTTCATCCGGCCGAATGTTCATGACTATACTCCCTTGCATCCTACTATCCTGGATTATCCTATGACATCCCGGGGAATAATGATGACATTTTCCATATGTCACCTAAAAGCCTTTATCTAATTTCTAATCCCTCCTTTATCCTTTACAATATCCGCGCCACACTATGTGATATTTCAGGTTTTTTCTTCGGGTAAAGGCATGCTAAAATGGCTCCGACTCTATTTTATAAAGGATTCAGATAATCAAGATAAGATAAGCATTATAGCCATGGAGGAGCTATGTACAGATAAACAAAAGTGACCAAACTTCCATGAATGGCGAAAATCGCACAATGGACGGTGCATCAGGACACAGGTGATTGTGCAGTCTTGAAAATTCTTTGGGGACAAGTCATGAATCAGAAAATGTTGTGAAAGACGGTTTGATGAGTTTGGTTTTTTTAGTCCGGTTTGTCAGGGGCGTCCTCGCCAGGTTGGTGAACGGGCGATTAGGAAGCCAGAATATCTCGAACCAGAAAATTCTCGCTAAATGCGGCTTTATGAAAATTTAAATCATAAAAAGTTGTTTGGCCGGACAACTTTTCCAGCCTTTGAATTTGTTCCGGATCAAATCCATTCCATATAAAACTCTTGTCTTTGGCACCCACACAAAACAACCACTCCATAAAGAATATAGGCACGTACATGGACAGTGTTTTGGTGTTTGGAAAGACCTTTAAAAATTCGCCGTAAAGACTCCTGTTTATGTTCCTAACAAAACCGAAAAGGCCGTCGATATGGGTAATCACAATTCCTTCGGGTTTGAGGGCCCGGTCAATGCTCTGATAGAACTCCTCCCCATACAATGCACCTCTGGAGAGCTTGTAATCATTATCATAGGCATCGACAAGGTCCATAATCACCACATCAAAGGTCTCTGGTATTACATTATCTTTAAGATAGCCTATACAGTCCTGATAAAGGATATGCAGTCTTGGGTCATCCTCAAGGAACGGCCGAGCGCAATTCGGAATATATTTCTTGCTTAAATCGACAATATTTCTGTCAAGTTCGACCATCACACACTGGTCAATTTTTTCGTGTTTGAGCACCTCACGGGCGATCGCACCGTCACCCCCTCCCAGGATGAGGATGCTACGCGGATCATTGTGTTCGATCAGCGGTATATGGACCATGGTCTCATGGTAGGGCGCTTCCAATTCAGAAAAATCGCAGGTCTGGGCCATATTGTCCAGGAACAGAACGGTGCCGTAGTTTTTTGTTTTCAGAAATTCGATATGTTGACGTATTTCCGTGCCATCTGCCAGTGTCGCTGAACTCATCCCGCTTTCAATTATTTCACCGCGCATGCAAAAGCAAAATTCAAGATCATCATCCAGGTATTCACGCATCTCTTTCTTTTTGCCGATCTCTTCTTTCAGTCGAATATATTTTTTCATAATTACATGGTACCTTATGGGTTGCGCGATATCATAGACCGAGGTTTGGGCCAAGTCAAGTAATCAGCGATCACCTGCAGAACCGGTGGTCGCTGATCAGGGATAATGAGAGATGACGGGCAGGATCCAGGGTCGACAAAATTATTTTCCCTTGACTCATAGGTAGAATTTTTCTATTGTTCCTCCCACAAGAAATACAAGTTCTTAAAATCTAAAAAAAGCTTGATCATTTCTTGTTACTCGTTTTCTCTCCGAGGCTTGGGTATATTTATCCGCCTTCGCAGAAGACCATAGGCTTGTACGTGTGAATACGCAAACGATGTTTGTGCTACGGCGTGATGTCGCCCCAAAAACTGAGGCGGATAACCGCTTCGTCTTGTCTCGGCGTAGCTCATAGAGCGAAGACAGAAACCGAAGGCGAAGACGGGTATTATGATGGGACCACGGGTTTATCCGTGGGGCTCCATTAAGTGGATTAATGGCCCAGATTGTCTCTGAATTAATCTGTCATTTTCTCTATTCACATAAACAATATCCTGGATTGTCCGGGGGGCATAAAAGATGAAAATCACCACCCGAGCTGTCCTCTATTTTCTGGTTGTGGCCATTGTACCGTCGCTGATCGTTGGTTACTTCGGCCAGCGCGCCATAAGGGGAACAGGTTCGCTTGCAGTGTCGCAGAGCACCGAAGCATTAAAAAAGCTAGGTGAAGAGTCGATCTGCCAGAAAGCCCGAGATGTTGCCCGTGAGATTGAGATCTATCTGCTGAACCATCCCAACTCCACTATACAGGGTCTTCAGAACGATCCCGAATTTCAGAAATTAGCTTGCCAACAGGTGGGTGAAACGGGATATACCGCCCTCTGGGAGATCCACACCGCAATCGTACGCTTTCATCCTAATACAGCCCTTGTAGATCACGATATGCGTGAATTAGCTGCACAACTGCCTGCGTTTTGGGGGGTATTCGAGCAGAGTTTGGAAGGGGAAGAAAGTGGAGGGTACTACGACTGGCTGGAGGCCGACGGATCAATCCGGGATAAGTATATGTTAAGCACTCCGATCCGCATTCCGATTCAAGGTGTAACGTTCATGGTCAGCGCGACAACGTACATGGATGAATTCTATCAGCCTGTTCTTGACACCCAATATAGCATTCGAGAGTTTTTGGGAAAGAGTGCCCGCAAGCAATGGATTGTGATAATAATGACAGCTCTTTTTACTGTGATTTTTGCCCTCCTGTTTGCACGCCGCCTTACATCACCTTTGCTTCAACTGGTTAAAGCAGCACAAAGAGTACAGAAAGGACAACTGGATCAGAAAGTGGCAGTCCAGAGTAAAGACGAACTGGGTATGTTGGCCAGCACGTTTAATGCCATGATGGAGAGCGTTCGAGGGTCGCGGCATAGGCTCATGGAGCATGCGGACAGCTTGGAAAAACGCTTAATCGAGATTATAGACTTCATACCGGATGCTATTTTTATTATCAACAAAGAGGGCAAAGTAATTGCCTGGAACTCTGCCATGGAAACACTCACAGGGGTCAAAGCTGAAGAAATGCTTGGTAAAGGGGATTACGAATACGCCCTGCCGTTTTATGGCGAAAGAAGGCCGATTCTTATCGATCTTGCGTTGAAACCTATAGAGGAGATCGAAAAAAAATACAGCCATCTGCGGAGGGATGGAGGAATCCTGAGCGGTGAAGCTTATACTCCTGCACTCAGGGACGGCGGAGTTTATCTGATGGCCACTGCGGCCCTGCTTCACGATGCCCGCGGCAGTGTTTTTGGTGCAGTCGAGTGTATCCGTGATTTAACAGACCGCAAGAAAGCCCAGGAGGAGTTGGAGAAGGCCAAGGAAGCAGCTGAAAGTGCCAACCGTGCGAAAAGCGCATTCCTTGCAACAATGAGTCACGAAATTCGTACGCCGATGAATGCAGTAATCGGGATGTCCAGCATATTGCTAGATAGTAATCTTTCAGCGCAGCAGCGCGACTTTGCGCAGACTATACAACAAAGCGGTGAGGCGCTGCTTACTGTCATCAACGATATCCTCGACTTCTCTAAGATTGAAGCAGGTAAACTGGAACTGGAAAGCCGCCCCTTTGATATCCGTAGTTGTGTAGAATCATCCCTCGACATTTTGGCCCATCGGGCTCGCAGCAAAGGACTTGAACTGGGTTGCCTCATAGATGATCACACACCGACCATTCTGCTAGGCGATGCTAACCGCTTGCAGCAGATACTCGTAAACCTCGTCGGTAATGCAGTCAAATTCACTGAAAAAGGAGAGGTTATGGTCATCGTGGATAGTCGTAGAGAGAGTCAGGATTCATGTACTGACGACGATGACGGAAGAGGGTCGCGGGCAGAGGACCGGGAAGACGGATACTACGAAGTTCATTTCTCGATTCAGGACACAGGTATCGGGATCCCTACAGATAGGAGGGATCGCCTTTTTCAAGCCTTCAGCCAGGTGGATTCATCGACATCACGCAAGTACGGTGGCACGGGACTAGGCTTGACTATCAGCAAGCGCCTGGTTGAAATGATGGAAGGCCGGATCTGGGTGGAAAGCGAGGTCGGAAAAGGCTCCACCTTCCACTTCACTATCCGAGCCATGTCCGGAAAAGGTGTTAAGCATATGTACCTTCTATCTGACCAGCCAATCCTGCATGGAAAGCGGGTGATCATCGTAGACGACACTCCTGCGAATCGAAAAATTATTTCCATACAAGCGGAATCGTGGGGCATGGAAGCGATAACAGCCGCCTCCGGAAAGGAAGCACTTGAATATTTCAGAGATGGATACAAGTTTGACCTGGCGGTGCTGGACCTGGAGATGCCGGAAATGGATGGATTAACCCTGAGCGAAGAGATCATGGCCTTGCCGGATGGTCACTCCATTCCTATGATCATGCTGACTTCTTCCTCTGAAGCCCTGGATCAGGTTCTCGAAAAGCGATTCCGATCGGTCCTTCTTAAACCTATCAAGGCATCCAGGTTATATGACTCGTTTGTAGAGATCTTTTGTGAGGTAGACAAAATCTCGGTTTCTGAAGAGGCGGAACAACAGTCTTCTTTATTCGATTCAGAGATGGGATTGCGTAATCCCCTGCAAATACTTTTGGCTGAGGACAACGTCAACAATCAAAAGCTCGCACTGGTGATGCTGGAACGACTCGGATACAGCGCAGATGTCGCTATAAATGGTCTTAAGGTTCTGGAAGCGCTTGAACGAGAGTCCTACGACGTTGTGCTTATGGATGTGCAGATGCCTGAGATGGACGGCCTGGAAGCGACAAGAGAGATACGACGGCGCCTACCAGCAGAACAGCAGCCTCGAATCATCGCCATGACCGCCGATGCAATGGAAGAGGACCGCAGACAGTGTCTTTCCGCCGGCATGGATGATTACCTCAGTAAGCCCGTTCAGGTCAAGGAGCTGATTGCTGCGCTGCAAATGAGTTCCGGGGCCGGAAAACGAACAGTGAAATCCGCATCTCTCAAGGAAGTGGATAGAAAGGGGGAGATTCTGGATCCAACGGCCCTCAAACGGCTGAAAGACACACTCGGTAAAAAGGCTGACACCATGTTCCCAATTCTTCTGCAGGGCTTCTTTGATGATGGTGTCAGGTTGCTGTCTGAAGCCCGTCAGGCTCGGCAAGAGAATAATCCGGAAGAACTCCGACGGGCAGCGCACACTCTCAAATCAAGCAGTGCCACCTTTGGCGCCATGGCGTTGTCAAATATAGCCCGGGAATTGGAAAACTTGGCCCGAAATGGAGATCTGGGTGGAACAACTGAGCTTATTGAACGAGCTGGACAGGAATATTCAAAGGCCAAAGCCGCTTTGGAACAAATTGAAAAAGGAAAAGAAAATGGTTAATGCGCAAACAATACTGATCGTAGATGATGAGTCCCTACCTCGTACGCTTTTAAGCACAAGTTTGAAAGAGGAGGGCTATATTGTCTATGAAGCCGATGGCGGTAAATCGGCATTACTGAAACTTCGAGAACGGCCATTTGATGTCGTACTACTCGACTTGGTGATGCCGGAAATGGACGGCTTTCAAGTACTCAAGAAGATGAAGTCGGACAACCTTTTACGCAATATACCGGTGGTGGTTGTCTCTGCCAGCGACGACATGGAGAGCATTGTGCGGAGCATCGAAATGGGGGCTATCGACCATCTCTCCAAACCTTTTGATCCGATATTGCTCCACGCACGTGTCCGCGCGGCTCTGGCTATCCATCAGCAAATGAGAGAAGAGAAAGCTTTAATCCCGCCTGTAGATAAGGAGAAAGAGGAGAAAGGCGGCTTCCGGCCTGAAGAACAGGAAGTCTCCGAAGAGGAGGAGATTGAGGAGGTCATGGGTATCTTCGGTTTCCTGCGATCCATACTCCAATGGAGCCGGCCTTACAAGAAATTGACTGCATTCTTTACGCTGCTAGTACTCGTGTCCTTAGGGTTAGAGGCAGCCCTGCCCCTTGGTTTCAAATTCATTACCGATGACGCCCTTATACCTCATAATTTTCAAGTCTTAGTCTTGACGTTGGTGATCCTCATTGCCGCTCTATTGGTATCCACCTTGATTCAGATTTTTTCCGACTACCTGTACTCACGCCTCGCGACTAAAGTATTGAATGACATACGTTTTAAAATGTACCGTCACTTGCAGCGTCTGTCCATAGGATTCTATACACGCACTCCGGCGGGGGAGATCACTTCACGCTTCACAACCGACCTGTCGGCTGTGGAGAATACCGTGATGCTTACTCTTCCGCTCGCAATGTGCGAGTTTGTTTTCGTGGCTTTTAGCCTGGGCCTGATGTTTGTACTGGAATGGAAGCTCGCTATCTTCTCTGTGATCGGTCTTTTCTTAAGCTACAAGGCAGAGCAGCGCATTGAAGAGCCGGCTTCCAGTACCGACTTCCTAATGAAGGATCGTCAAGCGAAGATCATGTCGGTATTGCAAGAGACCGTGAATGCACAGCCGGTTGTGAAGATCTTAAGATTGCAAAGTATGATTATCGAACGGTTCAAACACCAGATGATCGAATTTTACCGAACTGCGGCCCGTGCCGCCTTCCTTGCTTTTCTGACTGAGAGGGTGCCTGACCGTTGTATGGCTTTATTTGGACTTATAACAATATCTGCAGGAGCATTTCTAACTTATTACGGATTTTTATCCATCGGTGAATTGATATCCTTTCAGGTTCTCCTCACCGGCCTGGTCTCCTCGGTTGGGGAACTCAGTTGGAGCGTACCTCATCTTGTCCGCGCTGCCAGTGGAATGAGACGAATCGAACAGTTGTTGGACGAGAAACCGGACGTTTCCGACAAAGAAGGGGCAGTCTCGATTCCCCCTCCGGTCAGCGAGATCGTTCTGAATAACGTAACTTTTGGATATACGGAGGGGCAAACCAATCTAAAGAATGTGAGTATGAGGATTCCGGTGAATAAGTCAGTGCTTCTTGTTGGTCCGAGTGGTTGCGGCAAAAGCACTGTACTAAACTTACTGATGCGTTTTTATGACCCCCGCCAGGGTTTTGTTGCCATTGACGGAAACGAACTGCATGGAGTTTTACAGGATTCGTTACGGCAACATATGAGCGTGGTTCTCCAGGAAAGTTTTCTGTTTGACACCAGCATCCGGGAGAATATCAGAATGGGTAAACGGGAGGCCATGGATGAAGAGGTGGAGGAAGCTGCGAAAAAGGCGGAAATGCACGAAATAATAATGAACTTTCCCGAAGGCTACGATATGGTAGTAGGGGAAAAGGGAGGCAGGCTCTCCGGAGGACAACGGCAACGCGTGTCTCTTGCCCGGGCGATCCTCTCCGATCCAAAAATTCTCTTGCTCGATGAAGCCACATCCGCATTGGATCCGGTTACCGAGGCTTCCATCAACAAAACCCTTGAACAGATTGCAAAAGGGAGAACCGTGATATCGGTGACCCATCGTCTTGAATCAGCCCCCAACACCGATGGTATCTATGTTTTTCAAGAGGGGCGACTGATTGAGTCGGGAGCCCATGAGGAATTGCTGAAACGTGGGGGATTATACACACAGCTATGGAGCAAACAGAAAGGTTTTGTGATTCAGGATAACGGCAACCATGCGGAGGCTACGCCCGAACGTCTGCGTGCCATCCCGATCCTGTCGAACCTTGATGAAGAGTCTATTGAGGCGATTGTTGAACTTTTTACTACTGAACACTACCCCCAGGATCGCGTGATCGTGCATGAAGGAGATCCTGGTGACAGATTTTATATTATCGTTAGAGGGCGGGTAGAGGTATTCCAAAATGGACATTCCGGTGCGGAAAGCCGTGTAGCAGTGCTTGAAGATGGCGACTACTTTGGGGAGATTGCCCTTGTCCGAAACGTTCCGCGCACTGCGAATGTGCGAACCCTTTCAGACTGTATCCTTCTCTCACTGGCCGGGGAACAGTTCCTTCGGCTGATAGAGCAAAGTCCAAAAATGCGAGAGGAGATAGAGCGAGCCATATTGGACCGTGCCTGAGATCCGTATAACGACATTGCAGAAGTTTAATAAGAGAAAAATTCTGTGATAATAAATGGGAGATTCATAAATCCCTGATTAATTATCAATCTGATTCTTTTAAATTTTAAATTGATCCATTTGAAAAGGAGATAGCCATGGAAAAAACTGTAGGTTCTATTGACAGGATAATTCGAATAATTGCAGGCTTAATTCTGATTATAATCTCTTTTATCGTTTCATCAGTGATCTTGAAGATAATCTTCATTATCCTTGGGATAATCGCACTCGTAACAGCAGCAACCCGCTTATGCCTATTGTACAGTCTTTTAGGTATAAGCACTATTAAAGAGAAGGACAAGGGCAGTTTGCCGTGAAGTTCACTGACCTATACCGCATGGGCGTATTAGCCATTAAAAGGGAGCATGGGAGCCTGTTGGTTTATTGAACTGTTTATCCGCCTTCGTTTTGGGGCGAACATCGCGCCGAAGCATATCGCGCATTCATCCACGGGCATGCCCGTGGTCTTCTGCGAAGGCGGATAACCGCTTCGTCTTGTCTCGGCGTGGCTCATAGAGCGAAGACGGAAGCCGCAGGCGAAGACGGATATTTTTATGGGACCACGGGTTCACCCGTGGGGCTCCATGGAGGGTAAACATGAAGTCATCCCATTCGATAAGCAAGTTATTTTTAGCGCTCTATATTTCTGTAATTATTATCGGCGGTTTTGCACAGGCACAGTCAGCGGAAGAGTTCACCCCGGAAGTCGGTCAAGCAGGCAAGGATGTGGTGTGGGTACCGACCCCACAGACTTTAGTGGATAAGATGCTTGATATGGCCAATGTCACGCCTGAAGATTATGTAATTGATCTCGGCTCGGGTGATGGACGCATTGTAATAAGTGCCGCAAAGCGTGGCGCCAACGCCCATGGCATAGAATACAACCCGGAGATGGTCGAGCTGTCGAAGCGCAATGCAGCCAAGGAAGGTGTTAGCGACAAAGCAAAATTTTTTGAAGCAGACTTGTTCAAGAGCGATCTCTCTCAGGCTACGGTAATAACCATGTTTCTCCTTCAGGAAATCAACATGGAACTGCGACCGAAGATCCTCGACCTGAAGCCAGGCACACGCATCGTCTCGAATACATTTGACATGGGAAAATGGGAGGCTGACAAGATCGCTACAGCAGAAGAGGACTGTAGACATTACTGTGCCGCCTATTTCTGGGTCGTACCCGCTAAAGTGGAAGGAACATGGAAAATGCCACAAGGAGAGTTGACGCTTGATCAGACCTTCCAGAGGTTTACCGGAGTACTCAGATCCGGAGACGAGATTATACCTGTCAGGGGCAGACTGACCGGCTATGATATAATTTTCGCTGCTGAGGGCAAGCTGTACGCTGGCCGCGTGAATGGCAATTCAATGGAAGGGGAGATCAGAGGCATAAGCAATAGCAGATGGAGCGCGACCCGCTCGAATCAGTAGAAACAGATAGAATAATGGCGTCTTCTTCATTCCTGAGGAAGGGATGAGAAAGCTTTTATCCTTTCTATCATATCGCCACCTTCATCAGCCATCTTTCGAAAATAATTAAGCATATAGTCGATGGAGTTTTCATTCTTTATTAGTACTGACTCAAAGAGCTTAAAATGACGGTTATAGAGACCGATTGACATGAGATATGCGTTGTTCAAGCCGGTTTTTCCGAAGCCGTTATAACGATTGGTCTTGAAATCGCTCCGGATATCGTCAAACTCCTTGAGTGATACCGTAAAGATTATTTCCCTTTCAACAAGTTTTTCTTGATAGGCAATATCGGAATTGTAAAGAGATTCGAGTTTTTCAAGAAGAGATGCCAGAAAGGAAGAGAATATGCGCTCATCCGCGAGGTTATTTTCTGCTTCAATCGTAAAGGGATGGTCATTACCAAAAGTCTTTCTCATGAAAAACAAGGCCCCGACCTTTCCTACCAGGTTGGCCAGTCCTTCGTTAAATTCAGCCTGATCCTTTATAAACAAGCTGGTATGCGTCATCTCATGGAGTATTGTCTCTGTGAGTTCAACCGTCGATCTTTTCAGAAGATTGAAGGTCACAGGGTCCTTAAACCATCCCAGAGTGCTGTAGGCGTCAGCCGCGCCTATACTGACGTCTAATCCCTTCTTAGTCAGTCTTTCTCTTTCCTCTTTAGCGCTTTCAAGGTTAAAAAAACCCAGGTAAGGCATATTCCCGACAATCGGAAACCACCATAAGGTTCTGACCAGGCGATCCTTTGGACAAGCGGAAACTATATAAACGGGCGGTTGATCGGTTTCAAGGTATACTGACTCGTAGTTTTGAGTCTTTTTCAGTCCTAGCTCTTTCTCACCGAAATTCTTGATTGCAGCAACAAGCCTGAGACGGGTTTTATAGTCGGATTCGAGAAAATCACTTCTTAACGCGTCTTCCACCTTAACCGAATCATGAATAAGACGATACTGATGGGACGCAGCGTGGAGAATATATGTGAATCGGCACCCCGAACAGTATAATACCAGGATCAGGATGATTACAGGTACTTTTTGTGCCAGTGCTGAAAGACGATAAGATTCCAAAGATGCCATGACATATCCCGATGGTTTCCCATGTGACTCTTTATCAGTCCGTCAATTATTTCGAAATCAAAAATCCCCTGCTTTTTGATAAGATCCTTGTCAAGGTACTCGTCAATAAGAAACTTCAGTTCATTTCTCAACCACACCCCTATAGGCATCTCAAAGCCGTATTTAGGCCTGCCGTGAAGGGCAGGGGGCAGGAGATCCCTGAATGTCTCCATAAGGATATATTTCCCTG
>Ga0111182_1043_pt1 | contig 15130 bp, 15 predicted proteins | sample DeeMarSWOR324_28_FD_80239 | JGI IMG/M metagenome (GOLD analysis project Ga0111182, IMG submission 80239) | Nitrospira bacterium SM23_35 | reverse complement strand
CCGGCACTAATACAATGGCAGAAAGGCAAGAAGGGAGTCCCTTTCAACACAGAGGCTTCGGTCAATCTGGCCGATGACGAGCCGCTGATGGAGATGATGGTCCAGGCAGGTTTTGATGCGGTCTTCATCGGAATCGAAACGCCCAACGAAGAGAGTCTTGCTGAATGCAACAAACAGCAGAACAAGAACCGTAACCTGCTGGAAAGTGTAAAGTGCATTCAGCGGGCCGGGCTCCAAGTGACAGGCGGTTTCATTGTCGGCTTTGACAGTGACACGCCTTCCATCTTTCAGCGGCAAATTGAGTTTATCCAAAAAAGCGGAATCGTGACGGCTATGGTCGGCCTACTTAATGCTCCTCCCGGCACAAGGCTCTATGAACGTATGAGAAAAGAGGGCCGCCTGATCGGCATTATCTCAGGAGACAACATAGATGGCACAACCAACATACTTCCTAAAATGGGGCTTGATGCGCTGCGTGAGGGGTATAGAAACATAATGCAACAGATTTACTCACCCCAGCATTACTATAAACGAGCCCTGACCTTCCTCCGAGAGTATAAGGCGCCGAAGATTAGAACTCCTCTCGATTTTCAACGTTTGCTGGGACTCCTGCGTTCAAGCATCCGCCTAGGTATTTTTGGCAAAGAGCGATTCCAATATTGGAAGATTTTGTTCTGGGCTCTTTTTCGCCGACCTCAGTTGTTTACGCTGACTATTACATTTGCGATCTACGGCTACCATTTCCGCAGAATCTGCAAATTGATTAACCTTCAGGGAACCGGATGATGAGACCAGTGGCTGCCCTTTATTAAGGATATTGATCACGACAAGGTTCACAGGATTCTCATCACAATATGAAACCTCTAATAGCCTAGGGTGTTGGGACATATGTGATATGGCACTGGCGCATTGCCTTAGGATCCATAAATGGAACTCGTTTCGTTTGGCCCTCAGGCAAAAGGAAAACGATCAACGGCATAGCATGACGGAGGACCCTTTATTACCCCGACTACCTGTAGCTGCATTTCCTTTACGGCTCCGTCGTGACTGACGGAGAAGGCTATAGCGAGGAATTTTCATACTCAAGACAAAATGTGGCGGTCGTTATATTATGTGAGCTTTTTCGTTTTTGTAGAATCCAGAGAATTGTGTGATGAACACAGAACCGACTTATGAAGAACTGAAACAAGTAGTTCAAGACTTAAATAAAGAATCCACCAAGCGAAGGCTGGTAGAGGAAGAATTGAATATAGTCTATACGGCGTTAAACTCTGCTGCACACGCGGTCATGATAACGGACGAAAAAGGGAGCATCAAATATGCAAACCCTGCTTTCCTCAGGATGTTCGAGTATGAATTCGAAAAGCAGGTTAGAGGCAAATATGCGGACAAATTATTCGCTAATCAAGAAGGACGCAGATTCATTGATATAGAGTCTATTATCGACAAATCAAAGGGGGAAACCGAAATATTTCCAGCCCTTCGCAAAGACGGCACCGTATTCCATGTAGAGGTTTCCACCTCAAGTATTACTGACAATGACGGAAATGATGTGGGAAGGATGGCCTCGTTTGTTGATATCACCGAGCGCAAGCAGATGGAGGAAGCGTTAAACGAAGGTTCTGAAAAAATTAGACTCTTTGCCTATTCGGTTTCACATGATCTTAAAAGCCCAGCCATCGGTCTCTACGGTCTTACTAAGAGGTTGCATAAAGATTATTCGGATGTTCTTGATGAGAAGGGGCTGAGGTACTGCGAGCAAATCCTGAAAACTGCTGAACAGATTGCTGCGCTTGTTGGGCAGATCAATGTTTTCATCTCAACCAAGGAAGCCCCTTTGACTATTGTAAGATTAGACCTAAAAGAGGTTTTTCAGGTGATTAGAGAAGAGTTTTCCTCTCAACTTAGCATTCGGGGAATAAGGTGGTCGGAGCCTGATTACATCCCTCAAATCAAAGCAGACAGATTGTGCATGATAAGGGCCTTAAGGAATCTCGTAGACAATACACTAAAATACGGTGGTGAAGCATTAAGTGAAATTAATATTGGACATGAGGAAGTTAGGGAATCCCATATTCTTTCTGTCAAGGATAATGGCATTGGCATGAAAGAGCAAGGCAATCATCAAGACGTTTTTGGACCTTTCATCAGAAGAAGAACATCTAAAGGCGTTGAAGGATCGGGGCTGGGGCTGACTATCGTAAGACAAATAGCGGAAAAACATGGAGGAGAGGTTTGGTTGGAGCCTGACCAGGACAGAGGAATAACCTTCTATATATCAATTCCAAAGTACCTGCAACTATCACCGTGACATCGCTAGCCTTCGCGTTTTTGTGTAACGAACAACCGCAACCTGTAAAACACGAAAAGTCCCGTATAATGGTCCGATATAACAAAATTATGCACAGTGAGGGTATTGGCAAGATGAGGCCAAGGCCTGCGGCCTGAGTGCTTGAGGTGGCTTTATAGGGAGGCTGTGGTCATGAACATTGATGAAGTCATGAAAAAATATGTTTCAGAACAGATGGGTACTTATAGGCTTCTATCAGAAAAAACGAAAGAGTTCCTTTCTTCTATTCTCAGGTCTAAGGGTATTGTCCCACATTCGATCACAAGCAGAGAAAAGGACCCAGAAAAGCTTAGAGAAAAAATAGCTACAGAAGGGCAGCTTTACGATACCCTGTCTAATAACATTACTGACTTGGCCGGAGTGAGAATAATTACATACTTCCCGAGTGATGTGGACAAAATAGTGCCCTTAATCGAAAAGGAGTTTAAGGTTGACCGTGAGCATTCAGTGGATAAAAGATTGTGTTTAGATCCTGCAATTTTCGGATATGCATCGGTACATTTTGTGGTAGAATTCAGACCCGAGTTGATTAAACTCCCTGAGTATGCCGTCTTTAACGAAATGAAGTGTGAAATACAGGTCAGGACAATTCTACAACATGCATGGGCTGAGATTGAGCATGACATTGTTTATAAATCTCAAGAAGAAATCCCCTTCCGGCTTCGAAGGAGATTTGCGTGTCTAGCTGGATTAGTGGAAATTGCAGATAGAGAATTCGAATCTCTTCGGCAGGATGAAATGGCAGTTCGTCAGGCGGTTCAAAGCAGGATCAAGAAAGCTGAAATTGATACCTAACGAATAGTCATTGGGACATTGCATTCATTAAACCAGCATTGAGGAAAAGAACCGGAAGAAACAACCACCTATCCATGAGTGAATACAAATGCTCAAGAGCACAGGCGACCCATTGGATGCTCTGGAACTCGCAAAAAAAACAAAGAAGCAAAACATCATCGATATGGCTGTTGGGTTTACTGCCATGATGCCGTTGTTTCAAGAACGCTCAGGCGATCTCATCAAAGAGAAACTGGCAGATTTATTTGAAGGTCTTGACCGGATCAGTTCAGATCGAGACTTCAGTGAGATGCACAGAGACTTTTGCCAATGGTTTGTTAAAACTATCAGGTTGGCGAAGACCGAGGAACCTTCGTCATATGGTCATGCTGCAAAGGTTCTCGATCTTGCTCTCAAGGTCTACGTTTACTACTGCAAGATGCCAAGTGCAGCAAAGGCGGAGTCCCTGATGCCAAGGTTAAATGGGGCCATTGACACACCAATTCTTCGCCATCTGTTTAAGAAACTGGAGGATATTTACACGAAGTCGTACCCCCCGCGTTATTTATGGACGATTAAGATGATAGACAAGGAAGACTATGATTTGTTGCAGAAAGTCATCCGTCAGGATATCAGGGACTCCTTTGACGATAATATATTGCCTGTTCAGTATGATGACATTATGGGGCGACGCTTGAATCGGGTCCCCGATTCGTGAGACAGTCCCCTTATGTAAAAGCCGCAATCATAGAACTTTAGATTGCCAAAAACATTCCGGGCGAACGGCTGAGAGCTTGTGCACGCTGCGAAACCACTTATTGGCTGGAGGGATTGATTTGTGATCTGGAATTAGCCGAGGCCGCGCAATGTGTCGATTGACCTAGAGGGTGGGCATCAAGCCCGGATATTGGAAAAAGGAGGATCATGGGGAAGCGCAACAATCACAGCTTTAAGAAGTTTCAAAAAGAGCTCAAGCGAAAGAAAAAAGCGAAGGAAAAGCTGGCCCGTCGGCAAGGGAAAAAGGATCAGACTTTGGACGACCTTGATGAGCAAAAGTATTCCGATTGAACGGCAGGATAGGCTTTATACGTAGGAAGTAGTCGCGACTGAAGTCTCTTTCAATAGAAAATTGAAGTGAATGTAGGGGCGAATCCGGATGAAGGATTTGGTTACGTGCATAGCGAAGGCCCTAGTGGATAACCCGGAGGAGGTGGTGGTCACAGAAATAAAGGGAGCGCGGAGCTCTGTGATTGAATTAAAAGTTGCCAAGGAAGATATTGGAAAAATAATCGGCAAGCATGGGCGCACGGTAGTGGCAATTAGAACCATCCTCAGTGCAGCCTCCACGAAACTGAAGAAGCGATGTGTTCTAGATCTAATGGAATGAAGTCCATCTAAAACCTTGTAAGTACCAAAGGAAGATAATATGAATGTAAGTGAACCGTCTCAAAATAGGCTTGCTGTGCTTATTGACGCAGACAACGCACAGCCTTCAATCACGGAGGGTCTCTTATCAGAAGTCGCCAAGTACGGCATCGCGAGTGTGAAGCGTATTTACGGTGACTGGACTACACCGAGTCTGACCGGATGGAAGTCCGTCCTGCTGGAACATTCCGTACAGCCGGTTCAGCAGTTTCGTTATACTGCGGGGAAGAATGCGACAGACAGTGCAATGATAATAGATGCAATGGACTTGCTCTACACGAAACGTTTTGAGGGATTCTGCCTTGTATCTAGTGACAGCGACTTCACGCGTCTCGCCTCCCGCATTAGAGAGGAAGGTCTGCTCGTGTACGGATTTGGAGAGAGGAAGACCCCAAAAGCTTTTGTATCAGCGTGCGACAAATTCACTTTTACTGAAGTTCTTCGGTTCCAGGAAAATGCAGAGCCGGGTGTTAAACCGAAAACTGCAAGCGAGCTGAAAAGAGATGCCAAACTGGTAGCGCTTCTCCGAAACGCTCTTGATGCGGCTTCCGACGAGAGTGGGTGGGCTCATTTGGGTGCTGTGGGCAGTAATATCGCCAAGCAGGCCCCTGAGTTCGATCCTCGTAACTACGGATTTAGCAAGCTTGGCCAACTTGCTGCAGCCATTAAACTCTTCGATGTGGATAAAAGGGTCCAGAGTGACGGTCATTCCAAGTCAATCTACGTCCGCGACAAGCGCAATAAGCCTAAGAAGTAAAATTCTAACCTTCATAAGGCTGGATGAGGATCGCTCGTGTTCCGAGTTTTGCCTATACTGCTATTGCCTTTTCCAACTACAGCCTAGTTGCAGATATCCAGGCGTAACCTCAGGCTGCTCAGGGTTGAGATATGGATAGGCTATGTGGTAGGCGGCCTATGCCTATTCCTTGGCGTCAAAAACCTTTCTGTAGAACACATTAGATGGTTCGGAGATCATATTTAATGCCTCAAGCATCCTGCAAATCCCGACCACTTTGGTTGGCTTATAGATGCTCGTACAATCTTGGCCGGGACAAGGTTCCTGAAAAAGTAGCAACATACTACGAGGAGTGAAAAATTTCGTAGATCTCCGAAAGCGTAAGATACATCAAAGGGCTTTATGGAATAGGTGAAAGCCGCTTGATAATCGTGGAACCCGCCGAGGCGGAAATCACTCTGTGACCCCTTTTATAACGACAGCATGCACAACATAATGATTTTACTAATGCATGATGTGCATACCGTGAATGGGCCTGAAAGCCGAGAGACTCGGAATGCCTAATGTTTTTAATAGGTTATATTTTTTTCCTGAATAACCGACTGCTTTGGGAGCAGGGTATCGGAGCCCGCCAGAGGCGGGTACTCTCCGTAGGCGAGTAAAAAGCAACCCTGCAAGGAGGCTTGTGCGCCTCGGGCGCATTCAAATCCTCTCGCCCCGACCAGCCTTCGTTCTTGAGCTACGGCTTGGCAGGCCAGCCTTCGCTCGCAACGAAGTGGAGAACGAAGACTGCCGCGGCGTAGCTGAAAGCGAAGCCGGGCTGCTTCTGAAAGCAAAAACAGATCGTTGCGAACTATGCCTCGGCAAGCCAGAGCTAAAAGCGTCCTGGGTTTGATCTTTTGCTCATCAAGTCAATCCGTTAGAACCGCACAAAGATAGGAAGGCTGGAGAGCCTACCTGTGTGCCCCTTCAGCGGTGCTTGTCCTGCCATAATTTTGACGAAGGCGGAATCTCCGCCTTATTACTTTCAAAAAGCGCCATGAAAAAAGAGGTGAGCCCCCTTTTTCATGTGCCAATTAAGTCTTGACTTTCTGGTCTGGTCTGGCCAGACTAGATACTATGGAGGTGATGGCGATGTATGTAACCAATATATCTGAAGCAAAAGCTCAGCTTTCAGCCCTTATTGAGAAGGTCTTGGCCGGGCAGGAAGTCATCATAGGAAAGGCAGGAAAGCCGGTTGCCAAGCTGGTACGCTATGAGCGAAGTGAAGAAACGCGCAAGCCTGGGGCATTGCGAGGGAAAATAAAGATAGCCAGGGACTTTGACGAGTTACCGGAAGACATGGCAAAGGCGTTCGGGATGGGGGAGCAATGAATCTCCTTCTCGACACCCACGTACTCTTATGGTGGCTAGACGACAATCCAACCTTATCTAAGAAGGCGAGGGATGCCATTGCCAATGGAAGCAATATTGTGTTCGTCAGCGCTGCAGTCATCTGGGAAATCCGGATCAAGCAGGCCCTCGGTAAACTGCAAATTCCAAAAGACTTTGAAAGCGTCTTAAATCAGCAACCTCTCGAGATGCTGGCCGTAACGACTGAACACGCCCACATGATCGCCCACCTTCCATTCCATCATCGGGACCCTTTCGATAGAATGCTCATTGCCCAGGCAAAAGCAGAAGGCTTAACCCTTGTCACGCGGGATATGGTTTTCAAGAAATACAAAATCCCCATCATCAAGGCATAAAAAAGGGGCACCCTCTGCACGTTTCTCGTTTTGGAGGAAAAGTGAAAAAGTGAAGGGCGTCCCTCTACAAGGGATTGATGGGATTTGCATGGATTACAAAGCGGCGATGGGGTAAAAAAATGACATACCAACATCGAATACTTATTGTTGATGACGATGATATGACAAGGAAGCGGCTCACCCAGCTTCTCAAGAAGGAGGGCTATGCTGTATCAAGCACAGATAACGGGGCCAATGCCCTTGCGCTCCTTGCCAAAAACCCCCATGACCTTGTCCTATCCGATCTGCTGATGGACCAAATAGATGGTTTGGAACTCCTTACGAGAATCAAAGCACAGTTTCCGGACGTAGAGGTCATTCTGATCACGGGATACGCCTCCATTCAAACTGCCATTGAGGCCATGAAGAAAGGGGCGTACCATTACCTTGAAAAACCCTTGAGACCGGATGAGGTGCGTCATCTCGTGCGGCGGGCGGTGGAGAAGAGGCAGCTTCAAGAACAGGTAAAGACACTTAAGACCCGTTTGATGGCCCAGACGAAAGAACCCCTTCTGATCGGCCAGAGCCGGAAAATTCTTGAAATTGTAGATTTGTTAAAACAGGTGGCTCAAGCAAATTGCAACTTGCTGCTGATGGGAGAATCCGGGACTGGCAAGGAGCTTGCTGCCTCTTTGATCCACTATCATAGCCGGAGCCGGGATAAGAATTTTTTAGCCATCAACTGTGGGAGCTTTGCAGAGGACCTGCTTGCCAACGAACTTTTCGGGCATGAAAAGGGGGCATTTACCGGTGCGGATGCCGCTAGGGCAGGACTCCTAGAAACCGCAAGCGGCGGCACGCTTTTTCTTGATGAGATCGGTGAAATGCCGCCTAGCATGCAGGTCAAATTACTCAGAGCCATCCAGCAGCAAGAAGTCATCAGAGTGGGGGGAAGCCAACCGATTCCCATTGACGTCCGGATTATTTCAGCTACGAACAAGGATCTAAAGAAAGCGGTTAATGAGGGAAGATTCCGAGAGGATCTATATTACCGGCTAAACGTTGTATCCATTGTCCTTCCTACGCTCAGGGAGCGAAAGGAAGATATCCCTTTGCTTGCCAATTTCTTTCTGAGTCGTTTGGCAAAGAGGTCTGGGAAAAGGATTACAGGCTTTTCCGATGAGGTTATAGAGGTGCTCACGAATTACTATTTTCCCGGCAATGTACGTGAGCTCGAAAATATTGTTGAACGGGCGGTTGCCATGACCCGGAAAGATACGATTCAATTGGCGGACCTTCCGCCGGATCTTTTGGAAATGAAGGTCTTCTCATTTGTCCAATATGACGCGAATATCAAGCCGTTGCGCGAGATGGAGCAGGATTACATTCAATGGGTTTTAGACAAAGTGGGGCGGAATAGAACTCGGGCGGCAAAATTGCTGGGTATCGATCGGTCCTCGTTGTGGCGTCATCTTAAATCCTTTGAAATCGAAGATTAATCGTTGCAAACTGCACCATCCATGAGTGATTTTACAACGTTAAAACTTATATCGTTATTTTAGTTAGTTACTGCCAATATGAGCATCCATTGATGAATTCTGCAACAAAGAAACCCCAATCCTCAAAATCCTTCCGTTAAGCATTTATCAAATTATTTCAGCCAGATAAAATGGGCAGCCCTCAAAATGGCATCCCTGTTGCAGAATGCATTAATAAATGTCATCTGGTGAAATGAGAAATGACGAGCAAGATAATGCTTTTATCCGACTCTCCATTCATGCAAAACGAAGCGATTCAATATTCGATTGAGCTGGCAAAACGCATGAATTCAAAACTGGTCTTTCTCTTGTTACTGGCTTTTGAACCTTCGGGTAATGTACCAAATGAAATTGAATCGATTATTGGCATGGGGGCAGGGGCCATGGAGGTGTTGAAAAAGTATTCCGAACCCTATCAGGATGTCGGTCTCACAATAGAGGCTGCGGTTAAGATCGGCAATCCCCGGTCGGAGCTTGTGAAATTTTTGGCGGAGTCCGGTATGTTTCAAACCATCGTATGGGGGGGAAGGCCGGAACTTGTTCACCAAAAGTCCCACTGGCTCGCCAGGATAAACGAAATTGTGAAATGCAGTGTTGTGGTTCCAGTTAAAAAAATCTCACTCAGAGCCGAAATGTAGGCTTTTCTCGGTAAAGCAAGGAACAAGCTATGCAAATTATATGTATTTCAAGAGGGACATCGAGAGCAAAGAAAGTTGCTGAGCGGCTGGCCGGTGAACTGGGTTTAAGTTGCCTCAGCCGGGAAGAGCTAGTTGAAGCGGCGATCCAAGAAGGCATCCAAGTATCAAAATTGGAAACCGCCATGATCAAGCCACAAATTTTCACTGAGCGATTGGCACTTGAGCGAGAATACTACCGGGCTTTTACTACCCTTTACCTGTGCGAACGGGCCATGGCAGGAGGGTTGGTATATCACGGCCGAACCGGCCACCTTCTTTTACCGGGGATAAGCCATGTGCTTAGGGCTCGTGTTGTAGAAGATGAAAACTCCAGAATAAAGGATGCTATGAATCAACTGGGTGTGGATCTAACCAGGGCGCGAAGATACATAAACAATGTGGATGAAGACATGAGAAGGTGGGTCCACTCCATGTATGGGGTCCCCTGGGAAGATGCTGCTCATTATGACATTATTTTAAACCTTAACCAAATGAGTTTGAAAAATGGGGCTGACGCATTGACGCATGTGGCCCAGCTTCCCGATTTCCAGATGACACCCGTTTCAACAAAAGCCATTGAAGATCTTAGGCTCGGAGCCAAAGCCCGTCTGTTTCTGGCACGTGATGACCGGACCAAGCGTGCAAATGTAAAGGTGCGGGCCGATGACGGTATTATCACCGCAACCTATTTGCCTCATGACGCCGGTGTGAAGGACATCATACCTGAAATTTTTGCCCGGCTGGAAGGAGTTCGAGAGATTCGTGCTACCATGGCAACCACAAACATCCTGTGGATCCAGGAAGCTTTTGAACGCGGCGCTGAGACCTTCCGCCAGGTGGTTCAGATTGCAACCAAGTGGAATGCGGCAGTAGAGCTCCTCCAGCTTATACCTGGAAACGAATATTGGATAGAAGAGCAACAATCGGGCGCAAGCGAGACGGCTGAAGCAACAATGACGCAAAACCCGTCAATTCTGGAAAACAATGGTGGGATCGAGGATGATGATGAGGAAGAACTGTCTTGTGAAGATCGGGGTTTGAAGAGCATGTTGGAGGAGCTGGCCAAGTTGGGCCGGTCCGGGGGTGGAAAGGTGGTTTGTGGAGGAGTGGATCGGATTTTGCACTCGATAGATCAGACCGCAGCTTACAGCCTGGTCGTGATCGGCGATATTTTTCTAGCCAAGGGACATGCGTCTCGAATGAGAATGGCCCGTCAACTGCAAAGCTACTTGAGCGACCACGTGAAAGCCCCTATTGTGAACGTCGAGGAATTGAAAACCCAATACCTTTTCAGCAAGCGTGACTTGCTTCGGATGCTGGGGTATTTCGGTTTGGTTGTCTTGTCCTTTGCATTGGTATTTGCCAACCAGGAACCTATTTTGAAGTTCCTATCCGAAACCGGAACAAAAGCCAAATTTTTGTCGCCAATCGCCGTCTTTTTGTTTGTTCCGATATTCGCTTATTTGTACGGTAACATTGCCAAGTCATTGATGAAGTTGATCAAAATGGAATAATCATAACCCCTATTTAAGAGGACTCAAATTATGAATGCGATTTTAGGGAATATGTTCATTACAATGAATTTTTCCACTGCCTTGCAGGTTGTCATTCTCGGATTCATCGGGGGCACGCTGAGCGGGTTCATTGGAAGCGGCGGCGCATTTTTTATGACACCGGGCATGATGAACCTCGGCGTTCCGGGTGTGGTGGCGGTAGGGAGCAATATCACCCACAAGTTTGGCAAGGCCATGATGGGCTCAAAACGGCACGGCGAACTTGGCAATGTGGATAAACGATTGGGTGCGTTTCTAATCCTTACTTCTTTTGTTGGCATCCGCATCGCGGTATGGATTATCAACACGCTTTTTGAGAGCGGTGGAGGCAGCCATGGAGAGGGCGGTGGGGGGGCCGCATCAAACCTTTATATCAGCGCTGTTTTTATCAGCATTCTTTCCATTGTTGCTATTTCCATGTTGGGCGACGCTCTGAACAAAGAGAACAAAGAAGGTGGTCAAGGCCCTTCAATGAAGGTGGCCGATTTCCTTTCCCATATTCACCTGGTGCCCTACATTAAGTTTCCCGTTGCCGATGTTAGAATATCTCTGTGGGTAATCATGGCTGTTGGACTGGCAACTGGATATCTTGCCGGAACCATCGGCGTGGGGGGATTTATTGGGGTGCCTGCCATGATTTATGTCTTCGGTGTTCCCACGGCTGTGGCAGCGGGAACGGAACTCTACCTAGCCATGTTCATGGGGGCATTCGGCGCAATCAACTACGCTTATCACGGGTTCGTCGACATACGTCTCGTCATTTTGATGTATCTGGGTTCACTGCTTGGCATATATATCGGGGCTTACGGGACCAAGGTCGTAAAGGAGGTCCTGATCAGGATCGTCACCTCCACTGTTATTTTATTATGCGTTATAAGCCGAGCCATTGCGGTACCTATGTATCTGCGACAACTGGGCTGGATCACTATGAACCCAGAATGGGACGGATATTTCAACGCTGCCAGCAAGATCATGCTTTTTGCTGCGGGTATATCGGGAGTTCTGATTATTCTCTACAACGTAATCAAGGCCTACCGCCAGAGACGGCGTATCCAGTATAGTCTGAAGCAGGTTCGAGAAGCAGCCTAGCATGGGCTACGATCTGTAGTCATTTTACGATACTTTTATTTTTATTGGGAACGCAGTTGGAAACTTAATTTAAAAAAACAGGGAGGGTCACCATGGGTAAGATTAGAAAAAAGTTTGAGGATTGGATGACCATCATCACATTTGCCGAGGCGGGTGAGCCGGAAGCAGGTTTCCAGATCACCGGCTATACGGAAGCTGTACGAAAAAAACTTGCCTTGGATAAAGTAAACGTCGTAAAGTACGAAGAAGTGGAAGACCAGCAAAAAGTTTCAAAGAATTCCGTTCAGACAGTGGAACAAGCACCCGAAAAAGCCACTGTGAAGAAAGAACTGCATATCATGATCGTGGACGACGAACCCATTGTGGGCAGGAGGCTCAAACCCGCTTTAGCGAAATACGGCTACGATGTGGAGGTGTTTGAAGACCCTGTCAAAGCGATCAATCGGTTCGATGAAGAGGAATTCGACATCGTTGTGACCGATCTGCGAATGGAAAAGATGGACGGGATTCAAATACTCGAACATGTCATGTCCAGATCCAAGCCCACCAAGGTCATCATGATCACCGGATATGCAACGGTGGAAGTTGCCCGGGAAGCACTGGTCAAAGGGGCATTTGACTTCATCGCCAAGCCGTTTAAGCCGAATGACCTCAGGATGGCCATCAATAAGGCAGCGTTATCCTTAGGTCATATGGGATTTGCGGCTGCAACCGCATAAACCGCAAAAGGAATCGCTAAGCAACGTTTAGGGGCTCAAAGACCGTGCAAAAAAACCTACAAATTATGATCCTGGATGATGAACCGATTGTGGGAAAACGGTTGAAACCGGCCTTGACCAAGCATGGATTTGAGGTGGAAGTTTTTGAAGATCCAAAAAAAGCACTGAATCGGCTGAAGGAGAAAGTTTTCGACATTGTAGTGACGGATGTACGAATGGAAGAAGTGGACGGAATTCAAATCCTGGAACATATTATGGGCCACTCCAAACACACCAAGGTTATCATCGTTACCGGGTATGCAACGGTGGAAGTTGCCCGGGAAGCATTGGTCAAGGGGGCATTTGACTTCATCGCCAAACCATTTAAACCCAATGACTTGCGAGCGGTGATCAACAAAGCGGCGTGGGCCCTCGGCCACAATGGAATCGCAAATGAAGCAGCGGTGAGTTCGCTGCCGGTTGGTATCCATAAATCCTCTTAAAACTTCGACAGTGATATAGAGCAGGTTTCAAATGCTTCCATCTCTTACACCAACTTCATGGTTACCCGCTCTGGCAGCATCAATTGCGTCGAAAGCCTCTTGATGGGCCCATATTGACATTTTATGATTTTGGCGGTATCTGGACGGAAGTTAATTCCTTATACCACTGGCCTACCAGGCCCTAGCTGAAATCATACAAGGTGTAACGTAATGGAATCTGCTGGCGAACACACCACCTTAATTGATAAGCTCCGAACTGAAGCGCAACGCGCCTTGCAGGAACGCCCGAGTCTCTCCGTCCGAAAACGCATATCTTTGGGCTTTTTTTTGTGGTTCACTCTAAGCTTGGGTATCACCATTGCCTCACTTATCATTCTGACGAAAATCCAGAACAAACTCCAGTTTATGGAGGCAGCCGATAAATATACTTTTGAAATTCAACAGGCGCGCCGCTTTGAAAAGAACTATTTTCTTTACGGCACAAACTTAGATGACGCGCTGGAACATGTCCATCAGGCTCAGTCGCTCCTTCAAACTAATAACGATAAAATGGCCTCGGTGATCGGTAACGATGCTTTTCAAACCATGGATCGTCACATCAGACTCTACGAGGAGTTGCTGTCTCGACTTAAAGAACTGAAGAAAATAGGGCCGAACGCAACCTCTTCTGACATTGATAACATAGCAGATGAGCTGCGCAAGCACGGAGCGGAGATGATGACTGCAGCGGAAAAACTGGTTAAAAAGGAGCGCCAATCGGTCAATGCTATGATTTTTTATTCCAAGCGCGTTCCAATCTTTTTCCTTCTTTTTCTTTTGGGACTGATGATCTATCTTGCCCACTTTATTGCCCGACAAATACTCGGCCCCTTGAAACGTTTGATGGATGCCACGCGGCGAATCGCTGATGGGGATATTACTCCCATAACGCCCACACGTCGCTATCGGGACGAATTCACAGAACTTGCCCTGGCAATGAACCACATGATGTATCAACTAGATCACCGCCAGAAACTGCTCGCACAGGCTCACAAGCTCAAGGCAGTGGGGACCCTTACCGCCGGTGTGGCCCATGAGCTCAATAATCCCATCAATAATATCATGATCACTGCCGCTATGCTCCTTGAAGACTATAAAGATCTCTCCGATGAGGAACGGCTGGATATGATAAATGACCTCATGGAACAGGTCGAGCGCTCCCGAAAAATCGTCCGAAACCTGCTGGAATTCGCCCGGGAGAGCAAAATCCATATCGACCTGTTTCAGGTCGAGGACTTGGTTCAGGAAACGCTTCAGCTTGCCAGCAACCAGATTAAACTCTCAAAGGTAACGGTCAACTGCCAGTTCTCACCGAACCTGCCCCCTGTTTGTGTGGATAAGCAGCAACTGATGCAGGTGTTTTTAAACTTAGTGCTGAATGCGCTCGATGCCATGCCGGATGGAGGAGGCCTGACGATTGCCGCAAGCAACAGCAAGGAAGGCGATTACCTTCGGGTAGAATTCACAGACACGGGGATCGGCATTTCGGAGCATGTCCTGCCCAGGTGGGAGTATACAGACGCTAAGCCAGGTCGACAAAGGGTCAACCTTTATAGTTCTGCTTCCCATGGCAAAGGTTCCGGCTGAGATCTCAAGCCCGGATATTTCATAAATGCCTGTCCAGAGCCTGTCCGACAACCTTATTCATTTATAGCAGATATTTTTCATCAGAGAATCCACCCATTACGAAGAATGCCTTGCCCTCACACCCTTGAGCTCCCCAGAAGAGAAAAGGCGGCTCAGAGTAAACTCCAGCCGCCTCATTTCATTGCATCAGATCTAAAGTGCTGATTCCCGGATTCTTGTTTGCTTGTCCATGGACTTCCCTTTCCACGCTGCTGCTTTCTTAGAGAACCTGTTTTCATACAAAAATTGGCGCTCTAAGGGAAAAAAGGGTCATTTTTGCAAGGATTCGCCATCATCTCATATGGTTGACTTGGTCCCTGATCTAACCCAGTCATCGACGCGGTTCCTGTCTCTGCCCCCTGATGAGCAGAGCACTCATGGCAGCGGTTGCAGCC
>Ga0111182_1058_pt1 | contig 15166 bp, 13 predicted proteins | sample DeeMarSWOR324_28_FD_80239 | JGI IMG/M metagenome (GOLD analysis project Ga0111182, IMG submission 80239) | Nitrospira bacterium SM23_35 | reverse complement strand
GATCTCATAGCCACCATAACCGAGGAATCCCAAGCGAGGAGGTAGCGATCGCCAAAAAAACTGAGGTGCGGGTCAACGAGCGGATCAGGGCCCCCCAGGTCCGACTCATCTCAGCGGAGGGAAAACAGATCGGCATCGTTTCGGTGAAGGATGCCCTGCTCGGTGCCCGGGAGCAGAATCTCGATCTCGTCGAGGTGGCCCCCAATGCAGACCCTCCGGTCTGCCGCATCATGAATTACGGCAAGCTGCGCTACGAGGCGGCCAAGAAGAGCAAGGGCAAGGCCCGATCACAGCACCTCAAGGAGGTCAAGCTGCGGCCGCTGACGGCGGAACACGACGTGGGCGTCAAGGTCAGGAACATTCGGCGATTTCTCGGCAACGGTGACAGGGTCAAGGTCTCGATGATCTTCAGGGGCAGGGAGCGGTTCCACACCGAGCTGGGGGTCAGCCTGCTCAACGAGATCATCAAACAGATCGAGGATATCGGGGTGGTGGAGGTGGTCCCCAAGCTGCAGGGAAAGGACCTCTCCATGCTCATCGTGCCCAAGTAGGAAACCCAATCATGCCAAAACTGAAGACCAACAGGGGAGCGGCAAAACGCTTCAAGCGAACGGGTACCGGGAGGCTCATGAGGAACAAGGCCTACGGGAGCCACCTGCTGACCAAGAAGTCCTCCAAGCGCAAGCGCACCCTCAGGAAGTCCACCGTCCTCGATACCACCAACCGGGCCCAGATCGCCCGGCTCATTCCGTACCGCTGAGGGTAAAAACCATGCCACGAGCAACCAATGCACCACAGTCCAGGAGGAGAAGAAAGAAGATCCTCAAGGCAGCCAAGGGATTCCGGGGCGGCAACCGCAGGCTGCTGAAGACCGCCACCGTTGCCGTCATGAGATCCCGCCAGTATGCCTACCGGGATCGCAAGCGCCGGAAGGGTGACCTCAGGAGGCTGTGGATCACCAGGATCAACGCGGCTGCCCGGCAGCAGGGCCTCTCCTACAGCGCCCTGATGGGGGGGCTGAACAAGGCAGGTGTTGCGCTCGACCGAAAGGTCCTCGCCGACATGGCGGTCAATGACCCCGAGGGATTTGCCCAGGTGGCAAAGCTGGCGGGGTGAACTAGATTCATCAACCATTTAGTGCCGTATGCGGACCGCCCGGGGCGTACGATGCCGAACCGGTTTTGCCCAATCGGACATCACGTATTCACGCCATGACCTGGAGCTCGCCATCTACGGGAAAGGACATACGGGGGCACCGTGAAAGCAGAACTCCTGAAAATAAAAAAGCAAGCATTGCAGGCCCTTGAAACCCTCTCCTGCGAGGCTGACCTTGAGGAACTGCAGCGGCAGTATTTGGGTAGGAAAGGGCGCTTTACCCTGCTGCTAAAAAGGCTTGGAGAGGTGCCCCCAAAGCAGCGGCCTGCCCTTGGCAGGCTGGTGAACCAGGTTAAGCAAGAGCTCTACCAGGCGTTTCAGGCGAAGAGTGACTCCCTCACCTCTGAGGCCGGAGCCGAAGCGGCCGTTCTGGATGTAACCCTTCCCGGGCGAAGAACCCCTGTGGGCCACCTCCATCCGATTACCCAAACAACCGAAGAGATATGCCGCATCTTTGTGACCTTGGGGTTTCGGGTTGTCCTCGGACCTGAGGTGGAGCTCGACTATTACAACTTTGAGGCCCTCAATATGCCGAAGGACCATCCTGCCAGGGATATGCAGGATACCTTTTACATCTCCGATAACGTGGTGCTGAGAACCCATACATCCCCTATGGAAATCCGGGTCATGGAAGCGCAAAGCCCCCCTGTCAGCATTATCAGTCCCGGAAAGGTTTACCGGCCGGATTCTGACATAAGCCATACCCCCATGTTCCACCAGGTTGAAGGGCTCCTCGTAGATAAGGGGGTTACCTTCGGAGATCTCAAAGGGACGCTTACTACCTTTGTTCACCAGATGTTCGGTCATGATACAAAACTTCGATTCAGGCCTAGTTTCTTTCCCTTCACTGAACCTAGTGCAGAGGTAGACATCCAATGCGTGGTCTGCAAGGGAAAGGGTTGTCGCACATGCTCTCACACTGGCTGGTTGGAGATTCTTGGCTCTGGTATGAATGATCCTGAGCTGTACCGTTTTGTCGGTTACGATCCTGAGATTTACTCGGGCTTTGCATTCGGGCTGGGAGTTGAGAGGATCGCTATGCTCAAATCAGGCCTCAATGACATCAGGCTCTTCTTTGAAAACGATATCAGGTTTCTGCAGCAGTTCTAAGGGGCATGCAAGGAAACCCATGAAAAGCAATTTCTTTTCCCACGAACAAGGGACAACAGACCACTAACATTTCTTAAGTAGGGAATATTCATCTATGAAGGTCAGTCTGAACTGGCTAAAGGAATTCGTAGAGATCGGCCAAACGCCTGCTGAGCTTGCCGAGATGCTCACCATGGTAGGGTTAGAGGTTGAAGGCCTCGAGCACAAGGCTGCGGACCTCAGCAATATTACGGTATCAAAAATCCTCGATATACACCCGCATCCCAGGGCTGACCGGCTCTCCATCTGTCAGCTCGACACCGGGAAAGCAGTGGTATCGGTTGTCTGTGGGGCCTCCAACATCTCAGAGGGGATGGTCGTTCCTCTTGCCCTACCGGGAACCACCCTTCCCAAAGGTCAGCACATCAAGGAAAGTAAGATACGTGGTGAGCTGTCCTATGGAATGCTCCTGGCAGAGGACGAGATGGCCCTTACAGACGACCATACGGGGATTATGGTCCTTCCCGATAACCTCACACCTGGCGAGCCACTTTCCGCTGCCATGGATCTGGAAGACTGGATCTTCGAGATCGGCATCACTCCCAACCGCATCGACTGCGCCTCGGTAATCGGCATTGCGCGCGAGATCGGCGCGCTGACGAAACGGCCGGTCACCATGCCGGACACCCGCTTTGAGACCAGCGAGAAAAAAATCGAAGATCTGGCACAGGTGACCATCATCGACACCGAGGGCTGTCCCCGGTACACGGCGGGGCTGGCAGAAGGGGTAACGATTGGGCTTTCGCCGTTCTGGATGCGCTACCGGCTTCACGCCTCAGGCATCAGGGCCATCAACAACGTGGTTGACATAACAAACTATGTACTGCTCGAGCTCGGCCAACCCCTGCACGCCTTTGATTACTACGAGCTGGCCGACAGGAGCATTGTGGTCAAGCGGGCCGAGGTTGGCGACGTGTTCACAACCCTCGACGGCCAGGATAGGGATCTGAATGATCAAACCCTGATGATCTGGGACGGGCAGAGGCAGGTTGCCATAGCCGGGATTATGGGCGGCCTCAACTCCGAGATAACCGAAAACACCACCACCGTCCTGGTAGAGAGCGCGTACTTCAACCCCACCTCAATCCGCCGTTCCTCGAAGTGGCTCTCTCTGGCTACGGAGGCCTCCTATCGTTTCGAAAGGGGTATCGATTTAGAAGGGACCGCTTTTGCCCTGAAGAGGTCGCTCATGCTCATTTCCCGGCTAGCGGGAGGCGTTGTCGCCAGGGGCATTATCGACTGCTACCCCAAGCCGTGGGCTGCCCCCGAGATTAGTTTGCGCATCGACAAGGCCAACGAGTTCCTGGGAACGAGCATCGAAAAGAGGGAAATAGTCGATCACCTTGAGGCCCTCCACATGGAGATAAGCGAACAAGATGAAAACCGGCTCATCGTAAAACCGCCTGCTTTCAGGGGAGATGTTATGAGGGAGGCTGATCTCTTCGAGGAGGTAGCCCGCCTCGTCGGCTACGACAACATCCCCGTCACTCTCCCTCTAATCAGGGCAACCGAAGAGGAGAATCCCGAGCTTTCCCTCAGGGATCGCTGCAAGGCATTGTTGGTGGGCCTCGGCTTCACCGAGGTCATTACCTACAGCTTCGTCTCGCCCCAGTCAGCCGATTTCCTGGGAGCGAAGGAGAACAGCGAGCTCAGGTCCTTTGTGAAACTCGTCAACCCCCTCTCCATAGAGCAGTCGGTGATGAGGACCTCGCTCATACCGGGTTTGCTGTCAACTGTCAGATTAAACGCCTTGCGCGGCCAAACTGACTTGCGGATCTTCGAGTGGGGAAGGGCCTACATTCAGGGGAGCGAGGAGCTGCCCCACGAAAGGAACATCCTTGCAGCCCTGGTTACGGGAATGAGGTCCAGGCAGACCTGGTACCAAAACCCGCAGGAGTTCGATTTCTTTGATATAAAGGGCGTAGCGGAAAACATCCTCGAAGACCTGGGCATACCCGAACCCGAATTCAGACCAACCGCTCCCAAGGAGGAATTTGATCCCCATGAATATGCCCGGATTTTTTCCTCAGGCACCGACATAGGCGCGCTCGGCAAGGCAGCCAAGCATGCCCTTGAGGGGTACCAACTGGAAAGGGATGCCTATATCCTGGAGCTCCACATCGATGCCCTGCTGCCCCTCGTCAAGTGGATAAAGAAGTTTACCCCGCTGGCCAAATACCCCGTGGTGAGGAGGGATATCTCCATCATCGTGAGTCGGTCCCTTGAGAGTGCCACACTCGTGAAGATTATAAAGGGTATGGGCAAGGGCCTCATTGAATCGGTGGACATATTTGATGTGTATGAAGGAAAGCAGATTGATCCCCAGGAGAAGGCCGTTGCAGTGAGGATTGACTATCGGTCTGACAAAAGAACGTTGACAGACGACGAGGTAAATACTATTCATGAGGAAGTGATCGGTGAGATCCGCCGTCAGACCGGTGGAAGGCTGAGAGACGGTGCATGACAAAACAAATGAGTTATATGATTCTGTTGAGCTTCTCGTCCGGCAAAGAATGGGGGCTTCCGGCAAGGGGGCCTGGATCTGCGGGCTTTAGTGGGATTTTAGTGTTTTAACTCACGTATCGAAATGTACATCCCTGACGACAAGCGCTACTTCAGGATCGGCGACGTAAGCCGGATAATCGGGGTAAAACCTTACGTGCTGCGCTATTGGGAATCGGAGTTTCCCAGTCTCAAACCCAAGAGGGCAGACTCCAGACAGCGCACATACAGGCGTGAGGATATTGAGACCATCGGAGCAATAAAAAAGCTCCTCTACGAGGAGAAGCTCACCATCGCAGGTGCTAAAGAACGGCTCAAGGCCCTTAAAAAGGGCGATACAGCTGCCGCACCACAGACTGATATCCTCAAGGAAATAAGGGAAGAGCTCCAGGAAATTCTTAAAATCCTTGAGTGATTGTCCTCGTTTCCCACTTCTAACTCGAACCTTTTGTCCACTCTCCTTCTTACTCCTAGTCGATTGAACTGGGTTTACTTTTCCCAGCACCTTCTCTATAAGAGACAAAACGAAACGAGAGAGCGGCAATGAGACAACTGATGAGGAAATGCGTCGAAAAGTTGAAGCCCTATCCCCCGGGAAAACCCACGGAGGAGCTTGAGAGGGAACTCGGCATATACGGCTCCATAAAACTGGCCTCAAATGAGAATCCCCTGGGTCCTTCGCCCAGGGCCATGAGGGCTGTTGCCGAAAACCTGAAGAACATGCATCGGTATCCTGATAGCAGTGCCTATTATTTGAGGGAGAAACTGGCTGATACGTTCAGGCTGTCAATGAGCAAGATTATGGTGGGCAACGGAGCAGATGAGCTCTTGGAGTTGGTCGCCCAAACCTTTCTCTCGCCTGGCGAGGAGGTTATCATTCCCGAGCATGCCTTTCTGCTGTACGAGACCTTCGCCCTCAGTTTTGACGGAAAAGCAGTCATGGTTCCCCTTTCTGATTTCTCCGTGGACCTACCAGCTATGGTTAATGCGGTAACTCCACGTACCAAGATCGTTTTTATCAATAACCCCCAAAATCCCACAGGAAAGGCGATCACCAGGGATGAGGTCTCGCGGTTTCTGAATGCCCTCCCAGCCCATGTAATCGTCGTGCTCGATGAGGCATACATTGAATTTGCCACCGATCCCAACGTTGGGAGCGGATTGGAATTCCTGGACTCATACCCGCTTCTGGTAGTCCTCCGTACCTTCTCCAAGATCTACGGGTTGGCCGGGCTGAGGCTTGGTTACGGATTTGCCTCAGAGATGATAACCGATGTCATCAACCGTGTCAGGCAGCCCTTTAACGTCAATTCCCTGGCCCAGGTTGCGGCACTTGCTGCCCTGGATGACGATGAGTTCGTTAAGAAAACCCTCGCCCTAACCAAGAAGGGCCTAGCATATCTCTATGGCGAGCTCGATAGGATTGGGCTTTTCTATATTCCAACCCAGGCCAACTTCCTGCTCATCAAAACCCCCCAGGGCGCTCAGGAGACTTACGGGCGCATGCTCAGGGAGGGGGTTATCATCCGCCCCATGGATAGCTACGGGCTTGAGGACTACATCAGGGTAAACGTGGGCCTCCCCGAGGAAAATGAGCGGTTTATTGCGGCCCTGGAAAAGATCCTCCCCTGAGATGAAACACGTCATAGCCATAGACGGACCGACCGGTTCCGGAAAAAGCACCGTAAGCCGCCTGGTTGCCAAGCGGCTCAACTACGGCTATCTGGATACGGGAGCAATGTACCGGGCTGTGGCGCTCGCTATAAAGAGAGCCGGCGCGGGCTTGCAGGATGAAGCGGCCATCGCTACTATCTGCAATGGCTTGGACATACGCTTTGTCCCGCGCGGTGAGGCACCCAGAGTCTACCTGGGTGATGAGGATGTTTCGGCGGCGATCAGGGAGCCCTCAATGGATATGCTGGCCTCTGACGCCTCGGCCCTTGAAGTGGTCCGGAAGGCGATGACGGGCCTTCAGAGGAAGATCGCCTCCCAAGGACCCCTTGTGGCAGAGGGCAGAGACATGGGAACCGTAGTCTTTCCGGATGCTCGGCACAAGTTTTACCTGGATGCGTCATTGGAGGTGCGGGTGGACAGAAGGTTCAAGGAGCGCCAGAGCAAAGGAGAGCACATCACCAGAGATGAGGTAGAAGAGGATCTCATCAAGCGAGACCAGCAGGATATGAACCGCTCCCTTGCCCCCCTGAAGCCAGCCGAAGATGCATCCATCATTGACACCACCGAGCTCACCCTCGGTCAGGTTGTTGAGGCGATACTGAAAGAGATAAAAAACGCCAAAGATTAAGAAGCGTGCCGGAATTTAGGGGACATCCTATCAATTTACGGGACATTGTTTCCTGAGTTGAATAACTTAAAACCGCAATCAACGAATGTCATCGGTGCAAGCCCGCCAAACAGACGGCTGGCAAGCCCGCCACAAAGAATGGCGAGCAAGCCACGCCTGGGGCGGACAAGCCTTGAGCAGAGATGGGTAAAAAGTCGTGTCGACCGGGCTAAAGCCTGATTGAGCAAGAGTCAAACGGAGACGTGACCCGTTCATGGGGCCGATGGGTATGGTAAGGACCCTGCCGAAGCAGTTAGGCTGGTTACTGGCCCGTTCGGTGAAAACTAATCCAATAAGGGTATCAGAGATGAAGATTGTTATCACAGATGGCTACACCCTAAACCCTGGCGACAACCCGTGGGATGAGATCGCAGAATTGGGCGATGTGGTCGTTTATGAGCGCTCCGAACCAGGCCAGGTTATAGACCGGGCAAAAGGGGCTCGAATCATGGTGGTCAATAAGACGCTGATTCCGGCTGAGACATTGGTAGCATTGCCGGAGCTTAAATTTATCGCGGTCAGCGCTACTGGGTTTGATTGTGTGGATGTCCAGGTTGCCGGTGAGCAGGGGATTCCGGTCAGCAATGTTCCGGTTTATGGTACGGACTCGGTAGCTCAGCATGTTATCGCACTTTTGCTGGAGATGTGTAATCAAGCGGCTACACATGATAAGGCTGTCAAATCCGGAGAATGGGCGGCCGCTCCGGACTGGTCCTTCTGGAAGACGCCATTGATCGAGCTCAGAGGCAAGACTATGGGTATCGTAGGGTTTGGTCGTATTGGCCGCCGTGTCGGGGAACTATCCCATGCCCTTGGGATGAGCGTTCTGGCACACGACTCCGCGGAGGCCGAAGAACCCGGCTACCAGCCATTTGCCTGGGCCGGATTGGAGAAACTGTTTCGGACAGCTGACGTCATTACACTCCACACCCCTTTGACAGCCGATCTCGTTGGGTTCGTAAACGCAGATCTTCTCAGGCAAATGAGGCCTTCGGCATTTCTCATCAACGCTGCCAGAGGCGGTCTCATTAACGATGAGGACTTGGCACGAGCTCTCAATGAGGGCCGATTGGCTGGCGCCGCTCTAGACGTTGTCTCAATAGAACCAATTCGACAAGACAACCCTCTTCTGACGGCAAAGAATATACTGATTACCCCCCACATAGCCTGGGCCACCAGGGAAGCTCGGAAACGGCTGATGAACACCGTTGGGAAGCTCGGAAACGGCTGATGAACACCGTTGCCGAGAATATCCGGGCCTTTTTGGCTGGCACGCCAATCAACGTGGTTAACGCATCCTACCTGTAAAGCACGGACAGCGGGTATTATTAGCAACCCCGAACAGAGCCGGAGCGAGGAGAAAACCTCTCGGACTATCACCCACGAGCTGCCCGCCCTCTCTGGAATAATTTGATTTGGAGAACGGTACGGTATCAAAGAGTCTGGGGTAACTCAGGCGAACCGCCGGATCGGGATAGGAACCGGTGTTTTTCTAAGGCATTGGTGAACGACTCGAACCGCCCTAATCTATTGAATCAGACCCGCTTCCTGAAAGTATTTCATGGCGCCGGGGTGAAGCGGTGCGGTGAGACCTTCGAGCATGATTTTTTTTGTCAAGCCCGCATATGCCGGATGCTGTCTCTTAAAATGATCGAGGTTGTCAAAAAGTTCTTTAGTGATCACGTAAACCACATGATCCGGCATGTGAGCAGAGGTGCACAAGGTGGCAATAACGCCGAATGTTTCTATAACCGGGTCTTGTGCGCCTCGATAGAATTCCGCGACTGGTAGGATGGTTTTCGTGTAATACTTTCTGTCAGCAATTAACTTCTCAATGCCGGGGCCGGTTATCGGGATGAAACGAACTTTGCGCGGACCGGAAACGGCCTCCCTGAGTGTTTCGCTTGGGTGTCCTAGGGTACAAAAGAAAGCGTCGATACGGGTGTCCTGAAGTAGGCGGGGGGCCTCGGCGGCCCTTGCTTTTTCCGGCACGATATCGGTGTTCGGATTGGGACCAACGGCTTCAAGGGCATCAATGGCATTCTGGTATTGGCCGGAGCCCGGGTTGCCCAGGTTGACCCTTTTTCTTTTGAGATCGGCTATAGTTCTTATCCCGGCGTCCACCGCGGCCACCAGGTTCACCGATTCGTGGTGGATGCTGAAAACAGCGCGCAGTTCCTTCTGAGGGCCTTTTTTCGTCCACTCGGCCAGTCCATTGACCGCCTCATACTGCTTATCGGATTGCACCAAGCCAAATTCCAGGTAACCCGCCATGATTGCATTCACGTTAAAAACAGATCCTCGGGTGGATTCCACTGCAGCGCGGACCCCATACTGATCCCGCTTTTCATTGATCATCTTTGCAATAATCAACCCGGTGGGATAATACACACCCGTGGTGTCGCCGGAACCGATGGTCACAAAGCGTGTTTGGGCTCGAAGCGTTGCAGGTTTTGTGGCGATCAGTATGCTCACCCACAAAACGGAGAAAATCAAAAAGATGGTAATTCCCCTTATCCTTTTCATCGGACTTTCCCAATTCATCATTTCTATCCGTCAATGCTTCAGACGGCAACATAACGTACAGGATTACAAGTCAATCATCCGCACCTTCCGTTTCCTGATTACAGTTTAAGAGCTAAAATCCTTTTACTGTCTGATCATGAACAGATACGTGCGCATATCGTGTCGAAACAGAATATTGCGGGCCTTTCCCAATCGAGAGAGCGGACCTGTTCGAGTGAAGTGGGGCCCGCATCGAGAATAATCACTGCGCGAAGTCCATCGGTGAAATAAGGGTCGCCGGTGAGGTTCTTTCTTGGTTTAGAGGGACTCGCACGGCCAACCCCTTTTATAAAGCCAAAACTGGAAACCATCTGTGCAAAGAGCAAGTCCTCAATCACGGAGTGACGCGCCTCTTCTATGTCAGGATCGATTTTGTGTGTAACGGGTGGCCAGGTTTTTGTGGTAAAACGAACACCGATGTCGCGACTGACTTGTCCGACAAAGACGGGCTTGCCCTCAAACCGGAAGGGGGTATACCACAAGCGCAGGTGGTTCCGTTGATGGATGTTGTGACGAGGTTTCTGGCGGGCGAAATCCTGATGACGTCCGGAAAAATAAAGATTGCTTACAGGGGAGTATCTGTATCGCGAACCGAAGAGAAAAGACTTCACCGTTTTCCATACGGCCGTTGTGTAGGTCTCTTCGGCGGGAAGCCAGCCCCGGCGGGCGAAAGCGGCGGCCACTTCATGAAAATGGCCCACGATCACCAAGTTGAGGGGATCCCCCAACTTCGTTTCCTCCTCGTTTGTGGTGCAACAAGGTAAAGTCTCGAGCAGCACCTTCAATTTGTCCTGACTTAATTCAACGATTTCTTTGGCCGGATAAAGGCTGTCAAAATCCACCATTTGGTAGTCGACCCGAATGCCCGGAATCTGAACGAAGAAGGTAAAAAACTTCGCCCTGGTGTCTGCAATGAGGTCGACTTGTACTACCTTTTCTCCTTCATCAAGATGTGTAAAGATAAAGCCCGAAACCGCCGTGTCGGGCAGGACGGGATTCCTGAAATTCATCGCTCTGAAATGGTTTTCCATCGCTTCCTGGTCGGTTTTACTTAAGGCGCTCCGGACACCATAGGAAGCCTCGATAGGGGAAAAGTAATTCGGATCGACCCCAGCAATAACGAGATAATACGTCCTGTCGCTGTGGTTTTCTACCTTTACCCATATGGGCTGGATCTCTTTTCGGGCTAAATCTGTCCCAAAGATTGCCTCGGTTTCTTCACCGGTAGGCACAGCTGTGGTTACGCGGACTTCCTGGTCAAACTTTGTTTGCGAACGATCGCGGAATCTGACTTCGTTAATCGACTTTGGATTGAAGGATGAGGGTGTTTGGGTCGTCGCACAACTGAGGAGCACAAGCACGGCCAGGAGGGCCAGCATTATCTATAAGGCATTTTTCATACCGGCGATTTGAACACAGAACATATTTTGTGTGGTTTGAAAACGCTGTATTTATAAAGAATTATTACTTAAGTTTATGTGTTTTGCCAACTCAATATTCAGGCTTCAAGCGATCCCCGTCCACCTTGGTAAGAGATCATTCCCCCGGCGCACTGAGAACGCTGCGGCCCAGTGAAGAAAAGGGGGCGTTTCACAGCATCTTTGCAAGGTTGATTTTTTCTGAACGTGTCAAGAGATCAAGGATTTTGACCAGTCCGAAATTCATGAGGGATTCTCAATGAATCTGTATCTTAATCTGTTGGTCTAATCCGATTTGTGTGATTTTCTTAACTGCTCTACCGACTATGATTGAGGGCACGTTCTTTCCTGAATTGAATAACTGAAAATGTGAAAGCAACAGTGGGGTCGGTGCCAGGTCCGCCATACAGACGGCGGACAAGAAGAGGGCGGGTAAACGCACCATACTGATGGCTGATAAACCACGCCTGAGGCGGACAAGTCACGCCTGAGGCGGACAAGTCCGCCACAAAGAATGGCGGACAAGCCTTGAGCGGAAATGGGTAAAATTCGTGGTGAAATTGGAAATTTACCGAAAACAGCCTTAGGCCGAAAATCGGTAAGGAATACTTCACAATTCAAGGCGCCACCGCCTTTTCCTGGTGCATGCGGAGTCTTGACTGTAGCATCCATGATCTCCCATGAGCCGCCGGTATCAGGGCTCCTCTCGCATTAACTTTCTGTAATAGGAACGGGACAAATATAACCCTGCAGCTGGATTGTGACCAAAGACCCTGTCCTTGGCAATGAGAACGGTGGTTGGGGCATGAGCATATTTGAAGAATAAGGCGTCGTGGCCCACACAAAGACCTACAGCTATGTTGAACTCGGTGCCCTCGCTGTTCAAAATCTCAGCCTGTGTTATGGGGCTGCACATGGATTCAAAACGGCCTGGCCCCTTTATTTTTTGTTCCTCCGTAATCCCAATCCTCTCCTTGGGTATGGCCCCAGCCTTGCAATTTACAGAGACTACATCAAATCCTCTATTCTCCAGGATTTTGCTCAAGACCCGAGCCTCCTCTCTTAAACCCCCGCAAAAGGCAATACCGAGCCTCCTGTAGCCCATCTTCTTGGCAAACTGCACTACTTCCTCCACCCTCGGATACCGGGGGGTCTTGCCTTCGGGCAGGTCCATATAGCACTCAAATTCCTGGATCGACGCCTGACGGGCAAACTCCTTGATTTCAGGTTTGTCATATTCACCTAGCGTCCGTGTAATGAGATCGGACCTCGTCTTGGTAGGGCAATTTGACGGACCTTCAAGAAAATTTTCGCTATAGCATACAACCTTCGCGCACTTAGCACATTCTGACTTCATACCTGCACATCTCCTTCACTCATATGGGCTTGTTCACACAATTTCCACCCCATTCGAACCATGAGTTCCAGGGTGATATCAGCAAAAAATCCATACGGCTATCTTATAGCTAAGGGATATCATACGAGTAAAGCAGGAAATCTTACTCGCTTCGTCAATTCCGGGACATCGTTGACTGTGTTGAATAACTCAAAACGCCCATGAAACAACAAGTTGAGGTACTGAAAGACGTCCCTTTATTTCTCATTTTGGCAAAATCACCACATGATGCCTGCATTCCCAGCTTCTCTGCTGAAGCCGAACACCCTGTTTCACTAAGGGAAGATAAAACAGGTGCTCGTTTGTCTACCGAACTAAACCCAGCCCCTTCTCCTGTCTAAGGCTCTGGCAAGTAATTTGCATATTTTTGCCAAGGTACGCAATGACAGTACGTTGCAACTACAGTTCGGAACTCTCCAAAAAGTCGCCGAGGTTCCTGAGATGAAAGATAACGCAAGGACAAAAAGAGAACTCATAAACGAATTGGAAGAGCTGCGTCGAAGAATTTCTGAGTTTGAAACGTCAGAGGAAGAACTCAAGAAGGCCAAAGATGCTCTGAGTATCGTATTCGATGCGGTTGACTCAACTGTTGGCGGTATCATAATTGCAAACAGTGATGGTCAGATTACCTATGTAAATCCCTCGTTTCTCCGTATGTTTGAATATAGCGATAAGTTTCAGGTTATAGGGAAGGACGCGGCCGAGCTGTTTCCTGGAGAAGAAATCAAGACATTTACCGACGTTCAGGCCATCATAGATCTGACAAGTGGCGCGACCGAGGAATTCTCCGTGCAGACTGAGGATGGCAGGGTCTTTACCGTTGAGGTCTCCTGCTCGAATGTAACGAATAGCGAGGGCACTATTGTGGGCAGAATGGCCTCATTTGTAGACATTACGGAACAGAAACGATTGGATCAAGAGCGAGACCAACTTATTCAAAGACTGCAAGATGCTCTTAGCAAAATAAGAGTGTTACGGGGGCTCATTCCTATCTGCGCTTCATGCAAAAGCGTCCGCGATGATAAAGGCTTCTGGCACAAAGTTGAGAAGTATATCAGAGATCATTCCGACGCACAATTAACTCACGGACTTTGCCCTGACTGCGTAAGGAAGCTTTACCCGGAGTTGCATGAGCGCGGTCGGTCAGCTCATTCTTGACAGATCTTGCGAGCCAGTGAAGTTGGGGTAACATCTTGTTTTCTGAATTGTAAGCTGGTCGTGTTTGCTCACATTGCTTTGAGCAAAGACGCAAACGGCAAGACCGGCGAGAGAGGGAGACGCCTCCCCATTTCACCTATTTCACTACTGCACGCTCAGTAGGGCATTACTGAAACTCCAGCTTGCCAGAAAACAGCGGAAAGATTCGCGATTGAAGGCTTGGTCCCGCCCTTTCCCGATTGATTCCCCCTCATTTCTCGGATAGATAAGGTAGCCCAGGAGATCATCCTTGTCCCGGCGGAGTGCGATGTGAGGATTGCACGAAATTTTGTTTGACATCTGATATTTTATAAAATATTAAAATTCAAGCCCTTTATCCCTAACTCCTGAACGTTTTCACCCACAGCCCAAGGATTCTAACTTCATCTAAACTAAACAACACATCCCTGCCATGCATTATAAGACCATAAAAGATCTTGTCACTGAACAGCTCCGAGAAGGAATCCTCTCAGGAAAGTTTGCCAAGCCGGGCGAGGAGTTTACTCTGCATGATCTAGCAGGCCGATATAAGTGCAGCCTAACCCCGATCCGAGAAGCCCTGAGAACTCTGGAGGCAGAAGGATTGGTTGTGTGCAATCGTCACAAGCCGGTAAAAGTATCCGAACTAGAGCCCGACCAAATTGAAAAAGTGTTTGAAGTGAGAATGCTGTTGGAATGCCATGCTGCCGCCCTCGCTACACGTGAGATCAAGGAAACCACCCTAAGAAATCTGGAGGAGAATATACGACAGCAGCAAATCTGCCTATCGGGAAGAAACCATCAACGGTGGTTACAGCTAAACTATGAATTCCATAATCAAATATATGAGTCTGCGAGCCAACCTGTATTGTTTGAACTCATAGCAATGTTGAGAGCTAGAACAGCGCATTATGTGAGGACGTACACGTTTCTATTGGATAGATTTGCGGTTGCAGTAACGGAGCATAAGGAAATTCTGAACGCTATTTTGCAGAAAGATGGAAATAGGGCATGTCGTGCCACGAAGAGGCATTTGGACAACTTAGCAAAGAGCCTCGCTGATTTTCTCAAAACGAAAAGAGATATGTCTGATCTCGTTAAGGATAATAAATCGGGTTTCATAAGAAACCGAAAACTCCAAAAGGCAAAAACACACCACACACAAGATCGTATGATTCAACTCGAGGGGAAAGATTCATGAGCGATATCCCGGTGTTTTTCCTCCATGGCCTTGTTTATGCAGGACTCCTCTTTCTGGTATCATCCGGTCTGACCCTTGTCTTCGGCATTATGAATGTGCTGAATTTAGCACACGCTGCGTTCTACATGCTGGGCGCCTATTTCTCTTATTCCCTGCTTGCCGCAACGGGTAATTTCTGGCTTTCCCTTATCGTCTGTCCTTCTCTTTTGTTCTTGGTTGGTGCGGCAGTAGAGCGTTTCTTGCTGCGCCGGGTGCACGTTTAC
>Ga0111182_1019_pt1 | contig 15172 bp, 15 predicted proteins | sample DeeMarSWOR324_28_FD_80239 | JGI IMG/M metagenome (GOLD analysis project Ga0111182, IMG submission 80239) | Nitrospira bacterium SM23_35 | reverse complement strand
GGTATCACCCTTCTCTCGGCGGGGACAGATGGAACCGACGGACCGACTGATGCAGCGGGCGCAATAGTGGACTGGACCACCGTACACAAGGCGACAGCATGCGGGATCGACCCTCATCGGTTCCTCGAGGATAATGATTCCTACAATTTTTTCAAAAAAACTGACGGACTGTTTGTCACCGGTCCGACCGGAACCAATGTAATGGATATACAGATCATGATGATAGAATGAACCAAAAGGATACGGGTGCATGAAAAAAATCATTATCTTCACAGATCTCGACGGCACTCTGCTGGATACCCACACGTACTCTTTCTCAGCGGCTTTACCGTCCCTTCAACTCCTGAGGGGAAAAGACATCCCCCTCATCATCTGTTCAAGCAAGACACGAGCGGAGATAGAGCACTACAGAATGAAAATGAAGAATCATCATCCTTTTATATCAGAAAACGGCGGGGGGGTATTCATACCAAAAAAGTACTTTACCATAACCTTTTCAGATTCTAAGTTTCTGGTTGTCCAAAACAGAAAATACGATACCATAACACTCGGCTCACCATACAAAGATTTGCGTACAGTGATACAGGAACTCCGGGAACAAGGCTTACCAGTAAAAGGTTTCGGCGATATGTCTGCCGAAGAAGTTGCAGCACTCACCAACCTGAGTATTTATGAAGCACTGATGGCCAAGAAGAGGGGCTTTGACGAGCCATTTGTTTTTGAAGGTGATGATGCGGAAATCCGGAGACTGAGTACATTCATTCAATCCAAAGGATTTACTGTGACCCGGGGCAGATTCTTCCACATACTTGGCAACTATGATAAGGGAATGGCAGTTTCCATCCTGAGCGAACTATACAAAAAACAGTTCGGTGAGATTCTGACTGCAGCGGTAGGCGACAGTCCCAATGATTTACCGATGCTGCAACAAGTCGACATGCCGTTCATTGTCCAAAAACCCGATGGCAGTTATGATCCTTTTCTGGACCTGCCCGGCATCACAAAGGCTGATGATATTGGCCCAAAAGGTTGGAACAAGGCTATCGAGAAGCTTTTATCGTTATTCCGCCCTTCGGGATAATCGCTATTCCCGATGGATCTATATGGCAGCGGAAACGGTCTTTTTCAGGATCAAATCCGAATTCAACCCCTTCATCGATGACGTTCATTTTATCAACAATGACTTTTTTCAGTCTGCAGCCTTTCCTGAGGACCACATGATCCATAATAATGCAATTGTCCACATTGACATCATCTTCTATGACAACGCCGCTGCGGATGAATGAATTCCGAATTTTTGCCTTGTGAATCGTACACCCTTCTGCAATCATGCTGTTCCGAATGTCACCTCTCAGGATCTTTGACGCCGGGCCTTCGTACCCCGAAGGATGAACCGGCCATAAATCGTTATCGATCTCAAAAAGGGGTTCTTTTCCCAGTAGATCCATATGCGCATCAAAAAAGGCAGATATGGTCCCTACATCCCGCCAGTAGCCTTCTTCCTCATAAATTTTCGTTCCCGGGATACTATTTGTCGCAAAATCGTAGGCGAAAACCCTGCCTGTATCAACCAGACCAGGTATGACATGGGCACCGAAATCATGCTGTTTTTTTCTTTGTGATCTCGCCAACGCATTCACGAGAATATCCTTATTGAAAATGTAGTTTCCCATGGACACATAGGCACGGCGGGGATCGCCCGGCATGGGGGTCGGTTTTTTTGGTTTTTCCTGAAAACCGACGATCCGCCGCTCATCATCGCTCATAATGACACCGAATGAGGAAGCCTGTTCGACCGGCACCGGTCGTGCAGCAACCGTCACAAGTGCATCTTTTTGTAAATGATAATCGATCATCTGACGGATGTCCATCCGGTAAATATGGTCTGATCCGAAAACAATAATAAGTCCAGGCTTGATCTGCTGGATAAGATTGAAATTCTGAAAAACAGCGTCGGCAGTCCCCTGAAACCATTCCGGACCAGAACGCATCTGCGGCGGGACAACGGTAACAAAATGATCTTTCGCAACTGAGGAAAGATTCCAGTGCATCCGGACATGTTCGATAAGAGATTGTGACTTGTACTGAACGAGGAGATAGAGAGAGTAAATCTGGGAATTCACGAAGTTGCTGAGGACAAAGTCCACAATCCTGTACCTCCCGCCTATAGGGACAGCAGGCTTTGAACGGAACGCCGTCAACGGGAAAAGCCTCTCGCCCTTCCCTCCTGCAAGAATGAATGCCAGCACTTTTGGGTATGCCATGGTACCTCCTGAAAGCATATGCTTGTTTCAATTGTATATCATGCCCGGGAAAAATGAAATCTCCGACTCAAGAATACCCTCTGCAGCTGTTCCGCCCGCGGTTCAACTACCTCTATTTTTCAGTGCCGAAGCGAGATCAATCAATCTTTGATCCTCTAAAATCTCCGCAAGTGAAATTGGTGTCTTTTGAATCCAGTTTGGATGCTCATCGACCGTGCCGGGCAGATTCTGCTGCTCAAGGGTTCCAATGACATCGTCGAGACTGACCAGCAAAAGTTTGCACGGTGTCCGGTCGAGATAGCGGTATATGGCGAGACAGAGTGCAGATGACATGTTCTTTGTATTTTCTGATTTCTCCGGATAATCATCAGGAATGAGACCCTGTGAGCGTAATGCAGAGAGGATCAGCTTCCTGTCCCGCTCCCTGTCCTTGAGGTGTTTTTGCCATACAGCATCTGCATAGGTCCCCAGCCTTCTCCTTGCCGCTATGTCATGCGCACGCCAGTATCCGGAGAGCGTCGGCAGGTCATGCGTCGTTACGGCACACAGCGCCGTTTCAGGATATTTGTCTGGTGTGAGAAATGAAGGGTCCGGATAGTTCCGTTCAAAATAAAAAAGCCGGTAGGAGAGCATGCGGAATCTGTTCAGTATTTCCCTTACATTCTCGCCGATGGTACCAAGGTCTTCTGCAATAACGACCGCCCTGTTGCGGACGCTCTCCAGCGCAATAATTCTGAGAAGGTCTTCAGACGGCTGTTCAACATACGCACCGTCTTTGGGCATAATTCCATCGGGGACCCAGAATATTCTGAACAGGCCGAGCGCATGGTCTATCCGGATTGCACCGCCATACTTCATATTTTTTTGTATCGTCCGGCGGAAGAATTCATATCCGCTTTCCCGCAACTTCTCGGGAATCAGGGGCGGGAAGCCCCATCTCTGACCATCGGGGCTGAAATCATCAGGAGGTGCGCCAACCTGCGCTCCATGCGCCATAACCTCTTTGTAGCTCCATGCATCGCTTCCATCGCCGACCGATCCGACAGCAAGATCAAAGTAGAGGCCTACCGGCATATGATGCTCCTTGACAACGAGGGAAAGCTCCTTCATTTGAGTGTCAATGAGCCACTGAACATACTGAAAATAGAGCAGTTCCCGCACGTGCCTTTTCCCGAATTTCCTTACCGCCTCCCCCTCCAAGCGCTGATACTCTTCGGGCCAGTTTCGCCAGGAAAAAACACTCCGTGTCCGCTTCATATGTTTCCATAAAGCCAAGAAAAGGGAAAATGATTCAAGAGCAGGCCCTTCCGCTGAAACATACGCCTGAAAATCTCTGCCCCGTTTTGTCTTGCCGGTATAGTGTTTTTGAAAAAAGCAATTGAATGCCTTTCTGAGCACCTTTTCCTTGATCGCTGTTACCGCCTCGTAATCGATGAATTCTTTCCTTTTGATTTTTTTGATCTCCGCCCGGAATTTTTCCGATGCAATCTCAGTGCGCAGATCAACTGATTCAGCAACTTCGGGGACGTGCTCAATATCGAGGTATATGTGATTTCTGTATAACCTGCTCAGGGGAGCATACGGGCTCACACCGAACGGATGTGAGTTCGGAAGCGCATGCAATGGATTGATACCGATAAAACTGCCCTGGGCAGCGGCGAGCCATCCGACAAGGTCCCGCAGGTCCGTAAAATCACCAACACCCCAGTTTCGCCGTGAATTCAATGCATACAGATTCGTTGATAATCCCCAAACCTTTTTATGTTCGAGTTCAGGAGGCATGTAGCAGACATCAGGCGTTACAATGATTCTCGACCGTAGGACAAGCTTGTCCGACCTGTTCGGGAAAATCATCTCTGGATGCCGGCACTCTGCATGAAAGGTGTAGTACCCGATATCCCTTTGCACCGTATCCGTGAGAAAAGCCTGCATGTATCTTCTGCCGTCTATCTGTCGAGTTGCATGAATCCTGATATCTGAGCCGGAAATGAGGACAGGGTTCTTCTTCCGGGATATCTTCTCCTCGTTCTCAAGATACCATGATATGGCAAGTCCTGATTCCCTGCCCGGTTCAATGGGAAGATAAACCGGGATGGCAAGAGGCTGAGCATTGACGGATATCACCTGTACAGGGTCTATGAATTGTTTCCACGGCTTCGATTTTCTATCCCGAATCCCATGCAGAATCTCGGCAGTTGAATCGATTTTCAGCCCCATTGCTTTCAGAATCGCTTTTCTGGTCTCAATCGAAGTCTCATGCTTCTGACCAAAAATATCCCAATACCACGGCACGATTCCGCAGAGCGCTGAGAGCTCAAGAATCAGTTCGCTGTGATCATGCATTGGTTCCTCTGCCCCTGTTATCTTCTGCATGATAGATATATAATACTTCATATCCCTGGCGGACGTATTCGACCCGATTTTCACGACAGGCAGGTAACGCTGAGAATGAAGCAGATACTTTGCTCCCTTGTTATTATCACCAATCTCTTGTTTCCTGTTCCAGCTTCCGCTGAAACGCCGAAACGTATCATCTCGCTCGCCCCCAATATAACCGAAATTCTCTTTGCACTCGGCCTCGACGACAGGATCGTTGCCGTCACCAGTTTTTGTGATTATCCCGGGGGGACAAAGAACAAACAGAAGGTCGGGGGAATGTCCAATCCTTCACTGGAAAGAGTCGTTTCCTTACAGCCGGACATGGTGATAATGACAACCGACGGGAATCCAAAAGCTTTTGCTGAGAGATTAGAGTCGTTCAGGATACGGACATATGTATTCAGGGCCCGTACTCTCTCGGAACTCCCGCAAGGGATACGTGGGATAGGTTCAGCACTTGATGTTCCGGTAAAGGCTGATATGTTGGCACGCGACATTCAAGCATCCCTGAATAATCTTTCACATCGGATCCCTGAATCTTCACGAAGAAAAAAGGTGCTCTTCATCATCTGGCCGGAGCCTCTGATCGTTGCAGGACCCGGTACCGCAATTGATGATGCAATCACTCTCCTGGGGCATCACAACATTGCCAAAGAATCAATATCCTCGTATCCCAAATACTCTCTTGAGGAGATCATTCTGCAGGCGCCAGACATAATTTTCATCGGAAAGGGACATTCGGACATGCGGAACATGTCCAAAGGCCTGCTCAAAAAACTCTCTGGTGTTCCCGCGGTAAAAAATCAGCGCGTTTTTTTCATCAGTGACAATCTTTACAGGCTCGGGCCACGGGTCATACCCGGCATTGAGGAAATGGCTGCATGTCTCAGGTAAAAATCATTTCTCACCTGTCTGCCGCTCTCCTTATCATTCTCTTCTCCCTCCTGCTCGGTTCTCATGCGATCAATCCGTTTCAGATCAGCGACGTTGAGCAGGAAATTCTCATCTCCATCAGACTTCCCCGTGTCATTGTAGCGGTTCTCATGGGAATGGCTTTAGGAGCGTCGGGCGCTGTTCTCCAGGGGATACTGAAAAATCCCCTTGCAGACCCCTATATCCTTGGGATTTCCAGCGGAGCAGCCCTGTCGGCAACTCTCGGATTCGTCTCCGGTGTATATATTCTGGGGAAATTCAGCATACCTTTCACCGCTTTTATCGGTGCATCCCTCATCAGCACGATCGTTGGTATTTTCGGCTGGAAGGCTGGCAAACTCTTGCCGGAGCGGCTTCTTCTTGCCGGTGTCGGTCTCAGCTTTCTCCTGTACGCCATGTTAATGTTCATCATCAGCATTTCATCACATGAAGGCATCAGGAGGGCTGTGCTCTGGATATTCGGAGATCTGTCAATTGCTGATTGGTCGATGATTCCATACGGAATGCTCTTTATTCTCGGTGGTTTGTACATTTCCGTCTCTCGGGCAAAAGCCCTGAATGCCTTAATGCTCGGAGATGAGATTGCCCACAGCCTGGGGTTTGCCGTCCACCGGGAAAGGCTCCTCTTTTTTATTGCGATTTCCCTTATGACCTCGGCATCGGTATCTCTGGGCGGGACAATCGGATTTATCGGGCTTCTCGTCCCTCATATGGTCAGATTTATCTCAGGGGCTGACAACAGATACGTGGTGCCGCTGTCTGCGCTGTACGGCGGGGTGTTTCTCTGCGGTGCGGATCTAATCGGCAGAGCTCTGCTGCCACCAATGGAGATTCCTTCAGGAATCATAACTGCACTGATTGGATCTCCATATTTTCTTTACCTGTTACGGAAACGGGATGTCCTCACTGCCTGAGGTAACCGCTCAGCATCCGAAAAAACGGAATACTATTAGGAAATTTTCTTTTTGATGGTTTTGACTTTTCTGGCTACTTTCTTTTTCACAGACTTCGCGGTCTTGGTCACCTTTTTCTTTACAGACTTTGCCTGCTTCGCAACCTTTTTCTTGACTTCCTTTGTTTTCTTCGCAACCTTTTTCCCAATCTTAGTAGCCATTCTTTCCTCCTTCAGTTTTTATGCCGCTGAAATCCTAACAGGAAGTACTCCTGATGTCAACCGTATAAGCCCGAAAAATGTCTTTGAAAAAAGCAGATGTTTTGGAAAAACGTATTTTTCGATTCTATACTGTCTCCGTCACGAATGGTCAACGGAATATTTTCATCAGGAAAACAAGCAAAAACAATTTTCATAATCATCGAGTTATATAAATTTCTGAACAATGTCTGCATTGTTTGCGTCAAGCAATAAAAAGGCGCTCTTCAAAACTAACCAAGATTGAGCAGTTCTTCTAAAGTTGCCCGTGATTTCATTTCAATTTCAGCATGCAGGCTCTTCCCATAAGCATCCATCGTTACAATCGCGGGGAAATCATTCACTTCGAGAATCCACATGGCCTCTGCCATGCCAAACTCCTTAAGCTTCCAGACGCCTGCTACCCGTTTTACGCGATCAGCAAGATAAATCGCAGCGCCACCGATTGCATGCAGATATACACAGCCATGCTTCCTGAGGGCATTGAGCGTTTCCGTGCCCATGCCTCCCTTGCCCATCAACGCCCGGACGCCATAGACCGCGATAATCCTTGATGCATAACTTTCGACCCGCATGCTCGTTGTGGGACCGCTTGCAACACAGCGGTAACCTCCTGAAGTCTGCTCGATAATCGGCCCGCAATGGTAGAGGATTGTCCCTTTGAGATTGAAAGGTATCTGTTGCTCAGGTGGTCTCTTGTCGAATAAATATCTGTGCAGCTTATCCCTGCCGGTAACGAGCAGCCCCTGCAGAGTAACGATGTCCCCTGTACGCAGCGACAGAGCATCTTTTTTGGCCATAGGGAGGCGGAGTATTTTTGTTTTCTGACCGTTTAATTTCGAATGCTGCATTTTAAATTATGAGGGTCCCATATCATCCGTGCCCTCCTGTCAGCCCAGCAGGAAACCGATACATCAACGAAATACGATGCCGGATGTCTGTGGTTGATTCCAATCTTGACTGCAAGGGCCGTTGTCCTGCCGCCAAGCCCGATTGTTCCGATGCCGAGTGAATTTATGTCATCCCGGATCCTTTTCTCGAACGTCGCCAAAACAGAATAGTGGTTCTGATCGTCGAGTCTCCGGAAGAGTTGCTCCTTTGAAAGTCTCGTGACCTGATCCTTTGTCGCCCCGACCCCCACACCGACGACATAAGGAGGACACCCTCTCCCCTGTGCTTTTTGTATCGTATCAAGAACGCATTTCCGCACGCCGTCCAGATCCCTTTCCGCATTTAATTCTGCAATTGGTAATTTGTACATCTGCCCGATATTTTCAGAACCAGAACCTTTCAGCATGAGGTCGATCATAAGACGCCTGCCTTTTGTCTCATCGGCATATATGACAGGAAATCCGATACCGGTATTGTCTCCGGAATTCCTCTCTGTAATGATATCGACTGCGTTTGGCCTCAGGGGAATTTCCCGTGTCGCAATCCTCGTTGCCTTTACGACCGTATTCTTTATCTCAAGGTGACTGACCCCCGCAGGTGCTCTTATGAAGAAAACGGGGACTCCCGTATCCTGGCAAATCGGCCGTCCGGTCTTCATCGCTGACCGGATATTCTCAAGAATAACAGAGAGTGCGAGGGCTGCATGTGATCCTTTTCGTTCCTGCGGGCAGAGATTTCGAAGTGCAGACGTAATATCCGAGGGAAGAGTCGTAGCGGCCGTTCTGTATAGTTCAACTATGGCGTTGCGCAGATGAATCATGAACTACTATATCATGCTGCTAAGAAAATATCCTGAACAGGAGGAATGTCACCGACGCTCCCATGAGGCCGCCCAGCAAAACTTCCAAAACCGTATGCGCCCTTGTTCCCACCCTGCTCTGTGCAACAAAAACTGCAAAGGCGAATGTGAGCATTGATGCGACGAAATTCTCTGTAATATAAGTTGTGGCAACCCATGCTGAAAAAGCGAGTGCAGAATGTCCGCTCGGCATTCCGCCCCGCAGGGGAAGGCCTTTTCCGAAATATGCCTTTGTGATAACGACCAGAATTAGTACAATAACAATTGCGATGAGTGCGATCTCTTCCTTTGTATGCTTCGAAATGGAGATTCCCGCATGAAAGGCATTTCTCAGATAAGGGAACAGGATAATATAGCCGATTACCGCCACACCGAATGCCGTGACAAACACAGCACCTGCGGAGATATCCTTTGCAACCCGTGCTTTTTCACTCTGCTCCGGTGATACCATGTCGACTAAGGCCTCTATCGCCGTGTTGAACATTTCGGCCAGCAGAACCGCAATGACCGACAGAGCGATAATAAGAAACTCCGTGCGCGATACCCCGAGCACGTAACTCAGGAGAAGGACCGCTGACGCACTGAAATAATGATACCGCAGATGCCTCTGCGTTTTGGCGGCATGCAGTATGCCTTCTATTGCGAAATTAGCGCTTCTCCACCACTGCCTGAAGGGCATCTGCATTATCCCCCCTGAGTTAAGATGCCTGCGAGCTCCCTGATGAGGACCGTATTTTCGCGATGTGATTTCACGGAAATTCCCATATATGAGCTGTCAAGCCCTGCAAAATCGGTGAAGTCGCGGACAAGGATGCCCCTGCCCCTCAGACGGCGGCAGGTTTCGGACGCAGCAGCTGTTTGTATCAGATAGAAATTCGCATCCGACGGGGAAAAAGCAATCCCCAGTTTCCTGAAACTCTTCTCAAGGTACGCTTTTTCCCGCTGTATCACTTTCATTGATTCTTTCCGGTAGGCCTTGTCTTTCAGGGCCGCTAACGCGGCTCTCTGTGCGAGGCTGTTGACCATCCAGGGCATTTTGTCATCCCGTAACCGCGCGATACACTGGATAGGCGAAACAGCATATCCAAACCGTATTCCTGCAAGGCCATACGAATAAGACATTGATCTCAGGACGAAAAGATACGGGTTGTCAGCGACTGCTTCTGTCATCGAATTGCCGGGATTGAAATCGATATGTGCCTCGTCGACGACAAGATAACATCTAATGTCTCTGGCAGCGTCAGCAATCTTTCTCACAGCCTGCTTCTCCAGGAATCGCCCGGTAGGATTATTGGGATTACAGAGAAAAGCCATGTCAAAAGGCTCTGAGGATTGATTCATTTCCACCTGCTTCCCTTTTGCATCGGGAAATGAGGGGGCGTTTGGCAGTTTTCCTGCTATTGCCCGAATAAATTCATCGGGATCCAAATCGAAATTCTGTTCCCTTTTTAACCCATACCGCACAACTTTTGCATCGCCGCTCATTCTGCACGCTCTTTCATACACTGAACATGTTGGTGCAGGCACAAGAACTTTCTGTGGACTCAATGCCTTTGCTGTCAAATAAATAATCTCTGTGCTTCCGTTGCCACACAGTATCGTTTCAGGATCAACGGCATGAAATTGTCCGAGTCTTTTTCTTATCCGTTTTGTGTCAGAATCAGGATAACGGTGCAGATATTTCAGATGTTTCCGCATCTCGGCTTTGACCTTTTTGGATACTCCGAGGGGGTTAACCGGAACGCTGAAATCCATTATCCTTCTTTCCGGAATATGCAATTCATCCGCTATCCGGTAGATATTGTCGTCGTATTCAGGCTGATTCACGAAATTCCCTTTCCCTGCCCACTACTTTTTTACCATTAAGTATACTCTATACCATCACTGTGTTAAACTACCGTATACTTCGAATCCTCCATGAGTTCCTTGAAAATATCCAAAGAAAGCCAGCAGCGCATCCGGCAATTACAGAAGATCTACAGGGCGAAGAAAAAGGAGATTACCTGTCGCCTCGGAGAATTTTCGGAATGCCTGAAAGAGAAAGATGAGATCGGAATATTCAGCGAGCTGGCATTCTGTCTTCTGACACCGCAATCAAAGGCTCAATGCTGCTGGAATGCCATCCGGACAATCGACCGCCAAAATCTCCTTCTTTCAGGGACTGAAGATGATATAAAAGGGACGCTTCGCCGCGTCAGATTCCATAACAAGAAAGCCCGGTACGTTGTCGGAGCGCGGGAGCAGTTCCGGAACAACGAGGGACTTGCCATAAAAACTGTACTGAAAAATTTCTCTGACGTTTACGAGTGCAGGGAATGGTTGGTGAAAAATATTGCGGGACTTGGCTACAAGGAGGCAAGCCATTTTCTGAGAAACATCGGAATTGGGAACAATATCGCAATCCTGGACAGGCATATCCTGAGGAACCTGGTTCAGTTCAGTGTCATTCGGGAAATTCCCCCATCTCTCGGCAAAGCGCAGTATCTGCAGATCGAGGGAAAAATGTCGGCGTTTGCACGTGAGATACGAATCCCCCTCGCTCACCTCGATCTGCTGCTGTGGTTCAAGGAGACAGGAGAAATTTTCAAGTAAAGTAATCTATATCGTGCCTTTGAGCACTACTTCCCGGTAGCCGACAAGAAACTTCTTTCTCAGCACTTGAATAGTGAACTGCTCCCCTCTCTTCTTATCAAGCATAAAAATTTTCACGTCATCGATTCCCTCAATCTTCCAATCGTCGAGAGAGACGAGGATATCGCCTTTTTTGAGTCCGGTACTCTTTGCAATACTGCCCGGCACCACCTTTTCAATTTGAACATATCCATCGTGCTCATTCAGGATGACGCCCAGTTTAAGCGTTGTCGGGGGGGCAAGCGGTTCAGATGTAACCAGGTAATCTGCTACATTACCGTCGAGAAATTCTCTGCCGGGGAGGATAATAACGTAATCTTTCTTATTCAAACGGTATGCCCGTTGCGGGATACCGGAGCCATACATGAGGTGTCCGGCTCCGGCCAGGACAACCATCTGATAGTCGGGATGTTTACTGAGGAATTCATCAATGGCCTGCGCCATAGTCTCATCCCAGAGTATCTGGGACTGAAAAAAATTGTCGAAATTTTTGTTCTCATGATTCCGGTGCTGTTTGAAAACGTCTTCGAGTCTCTTCCGGTATTCCTCATCCGACATATCCATCGAGGCTGGCAACTCTGCCCGCTCTATATCAGTCAGGCTGTCGAGACCACTTGTTGAGACTTTTTTTATAATTTCTGTCCAAAGGTTGAGCGCTATAACAGGGATGTTTTTTGCCTTCGCGTATTCGATAATCTCCCTGTACAGATTGTAATCGAACTGCCATCTCTTGAAGTATTGCGTTTTCTTCAGAAATTCCCTTTCACTGAGTGCCCCTGAAAGGTAGTCATCCAAGTCTTTCTGGAAGGGCTTTTGAAACATCTCCATTCCTATAGCAAAGGTATGGCCTCTTTCATGCAGATTCATGATTATTCTCAACTGAGTTTTGTGATCCTCATAATTGACGTGGCGCTCACCGGCATAAATGATAGTCTTGTCCAGGATGGTATCAAAATTATCCTCCAGCCTTCCTAACTTTGCAGGCTGGATTGTCAGCACCGGTTCGTAAACATTAACGGATATTCCCCGTGCAGCCTCATCAGCAATTCTCTCAATATATCTGCCATTACTGAATCTGATACGAGAATACCTGGCCGATTGTTGTAACGCTTCAGGAGATGGAATATTCTCCTTTGAATCTGCATGCGCGATAGCGATGACTTTTGATGCGTTCAGGGGATTTTTTCGTATGGACAGTGTGAATCCGGTTGACGGCATACGGATATTGCCGAAGAGTCTTTTTACCACCCGGCCCTCGGATTCGAAAATGATCAGGGAGTGAGATCTGATGTCCTCGTCTTTTATTTCGCTTTCTCCCTGCACAGGAAATCCGGTCTGTTTCAGTGCATCAATGAAACCACGGTATTTTTCGCTATCCTCGTCTGGGATGACCAGGAGTTTTTTCTCGTCTCCGAGAAGTCCGGATAGCAAAGGGGGTGATTCCTCAGGCAACAGCTTCCGCATAACAGCATAGTCGCTGTCAAAGAGTAGCTCCATCGGAGTCCCTTCAACAGGCAGAGCAAAATGCTCCTTTTCCTTTTCGAGATGTAACATCTGCCTCACTTCTCCCCTGTCAGTCCTGACTATCACCGGCAGATCGAATCTGTACGCTTCCCCTTTCTGTACAATGTCGAAAGAGACGGCCTGCACTCCGTTGACCACCGCAACCCTTTCATCTTCAATTTCGAACTCGGGCAAACCCTTCCGATCAACCCACTGACTGAAGAACCATTCAAGGTTATTACCCGAGGCGTTTTCGAATGCTGCTCTGACGTCAGACCATGATATCCGGGAGTATTCGTTCTCCTTGATCAGGCTTTTCACAGCATCGAAAAATATCCCGTCACCAACGTTCTCTCTCAGCATATGGAACAGCATGGCTCCCTTTCCGTTGCAGATAGCTTTTGATAGTTCATCATCGCCATGCTTGCACTCTTTGAGAGAAAATTCTTTTTCAGCCATAACATAATGTTGATAATCTAACAGGAGATTTTTCCTGTAGTGCCAACCCTCACCTCTTCTTTCTGCCTGCATGTGATCTGTGAGATAAAAAAATAAACCCGCAGGATGATCCCCTTTTACCGCTTCTTTCTCATCAGAACCACCGATCCATGACTGAAGCATGTTCTGGAATTCGGTTGACGCGCTTGCCCGCAAATCTCCCCCGGCACTATCAGATGAAACCGCAAGGCCGGAACCGGAGGACCCCTGCGATACCTGAGAAGTCGACGCTAAAAGTAAAGCTGAGAGAAGAATGAAAACATGAACTTTCATTGTATGTATTTATAGTAACGGTTCTTGAACCATATTGACAATCTTCCAAAATGATTTACAATGAAACTATGAAGCAACTCGGCATGATTTTGCCAATTCTTTTTCTCGTCTTGGTATGTTCGTGCGCACCCGTCCTGAGGCAGGAAATCATGGATGCGAGCATAAAAGAGTTTTCCCTCTCAGATATGAAAAAAAATCCCGAGGCATATGAGAAAAATCTGTTCATCCTCGGTGGAATAATCATTGATACAAAGGCAACGTCTGAAGGCTCCCTGATCGAAGCGCTTTATGTACCTGTAGACTCACGGGGATATCTGAAAAATATCGGGATATTTCAGACCAGGTTTCTTGCGTTATTCCCAAAGGAAAGCGGTTTTCTGGACCCTATTATCTTCAAACGGGACAGGGAGATAACGTGTGCCGGAGAATTTCACGGGTTAAGTGAGGGTAGGATAGAGGAAATGGAATATACCTATCCGTTCTTCATCATTAAGGAACTGTATCTGTGGGCCGAGAGAAGAGAATATTATAACTGGCCCTACTATTACGAACCGTATCCTTACTGGTGGGATTACCCTCACCAGTGGTACGGTAGTCCCTACTGGGGGTGGCGGCACCGTGTTCCACCCCCTTACTGGTGGTAATATATCGCAAAAGCAGTCTATGAAGGAGGTGCAGAATGGCAAGGGTTTATATGCTGGCAAATCTTACAGCCGGCAAAGAAAATTTCGTGCGAGACACCTTGCGGGGAACCAAAGGAGTAGTCCAGGCAGATATCATCACAGGTGCATATGACCTCATCGCGATCCTCGAAGCGAAGGAAATGAATGATATCTTCAGCAAGATTCTGAAGGATATCCGGCAAATAAAGGGGTTGACAAGGACCGAAACATTTGTGGCGATTGAATAATAAAAAAGGCTGTTCCTGCGTAATTGCTTATACAATCTTCAATAGAAAATGTTTGCCGAGGACATTCTGCTGCAAAAATCCGTGGTTCTCAATATAAGAAAGGGATAGTTTGTGTTTGTGCATTCTGCGCGCATGATTAAACAGGAAAGGGGCAGATCATGAAATGGTGTTATGGAGTTATCATTGCAGTAATTCTTTTTTCAGGAGTTAATGCATATTCGCAAAATGCTGATTCTATCGTAGGTGAATGGTACACGGAAGAAGAGCGGTCTGTCGTGGAAATTTCCCGGTGCGACAATCTTTACTGCGGTAAAATTATATGGCTGAAATCTCCAAAGGACGAAGCCGGGAAGGACAAGGTTGATACAAAAAATCCCGACGAGACCATGAGGGGCAGGCCGCTTTTGGGACTTCCGCTCTTGACAGACTTCACATATAAGGGCAACAACAAATGGGAAGGCGGAAAAATCTATGACCCGAAAAATGGGAAAACATACTCCTGCAAGATGACACTTGAGGGAAACACCTTGAAGGTGAGGGGATTCGTAGGCTTTTCACTCTTGGGCAGAACAACTATCTGGACAAAGAAACTATAGTTTGAATATGCTTATGCTTTTCGCCTTGGCATGCCATCCTTAGGAAACTTAAAAATATCTCAAAATCAAAATTTCATAATAATCTCCTGCTGTGTCATTCCGGCTTGTCCGGAATCTTTCTTTATTTTCAGAAGGATTCCCGACACGCTATGCTTGTGGGAATGACAGTTTTAAAGCGACACCCTATTTTGAGATAGGTTCACATGTTGTTGAACAGTTCGGTTAGTTTGTTATGTTTATGCTATGGTACATTCGGATGTTACCTAAAAACAGTCTGTTGCGTTG
>Ga0111182_1017_pt1 | contig 15275 bp, 14 predicted proteins | sample DeeMarSWOR324_28_FD_80239 | JGI IMG/M metagenome (GOLD analysis project Ga0111182, IMG submission 80239) | Nitrospira bacterium SM23_35 | reverse complement strand
CCGCAGATTGACCACTTCACCGACAATCATTACTGCAGGCGGTTGGATATGCTTTTCCTTGACAATCGCCGGAATGCTCTCCAATGTCCCAACGATCGTCTTTTGGTCAGGCCGCGTACCCCATCTGACAACAGCAACGGGGGTTTCAGAAGGTCTGCCGTGCTCCATCAATTTTCGAACAATCAGATCCACGTTTTTTACCGCCATAAGAAAAACAAGGGTACCGACTCCCGTTGCGAGCTTTGACCAGTCGATCATGCTCTCCTTTTTTGCGGCATCTTCATAACCTGGAATAACGGCAAATGAAGAAGATAAAAGCCTGTGGGTCAGGGGGATCCCGGCATATGCAGGCGCTGCGATGGCCGAACTCACGCCCGGGACTACTTCAAATGCTATTCCTTCCCTTGACAGAGCCTCTGCCTCCTCCCCCCCCCGGCCAAAAACAAAGGGGTCTCCGCCCTTCAGTCTGCAGATAATTTTTCCTTCCTTTGCCTTCCGGACAAGGATGTTATTGATTTCATCCTGAGTCAATGTGTGATGACCGCCCCGTTTCCCCGCATAGATAAATTCGGCGTTATGACTAATGTAATTCAAAACCTGTGCATTCAGATGGAAATCATAGATGACAACATCGGCTTTCCTCAGACATTTCAGTCCTTTAATGGTAAGCAGGCCGATGTCACCCGGTCCTGCGCCGACTAAATACACTTTTCCTTTCATGTGATCATTGTATCATCAGGCAAGGTTTTTGACAGGAGTATACGTATGCTTACTGCTCTGTGTAACTGGTACCCGCTGTAATCTGCTGGTATGAACGCTTTGCGAATGTAATCCTATCCGGGGTTCATCGCATCTCTGAGGGCTTTCCCCACCTTAAAATGCAGAACACGTTTCCCGGGCACATCGACTCTTTCCCCTGTTTTCGGATTACGGGCCCTTCGGGGTTTCCGGACTTTCGGCTTAAAATTCCCAAACCCTCTGATTTCGATCTTTTCTCCCTTCACAAGGGCTTCTTTTATGCTGTCAAAAACGGTGTCAACAACGATTTCCGTCTGTTTTTTCGTAAGGCTGCCGATTCTCTCAGATACCTTTTCTACCAGGACTGATTTCGTCATATTCCCTCCTTTCATTCGTTGATCATGGTTTGGAACATCAAGCAAAAAATTTTAATTCATGAATTCCCTGTCAGGGTGTAAAAAGGTACTTGACACTCACTGAAGGAAACATATCCGTCAATTCCTTTGGCATCTTGCCTCTGAGGAGACTGATCAGCGAAAACTTCTCTTCTTTGCTGACCACTGATGGTTCTCCTTTTATGCCGGAGAGTTTTGCTGCTGCTTTGACTGCATCTTCAAGATTCCCGAGTTCATCAATGAGGCCGGCCTTAAGTGCCTGTTCTCCGGTGTATATCCGTCCATCAGCAATCCTCAGCACATCCTCACGGAGCATATTTCTTCCCTCGGAAACAGCATTGATAAATTGTTCATGCACATTGTCAAGCACAGTTTGCAGGATTTCCCGCTCTTCTTTATTGATACCACGGAATACCGAAGCGATGTCCTTGTGCTTGCCGCTCTTTATGACTTCGGTTTTGACACCTATTTTATTCATGAGCCCTTCCATGTTAGGTATTTCCATTATCACACCAATGGACCCTGTGAGGGTTCCCGGGTTTGCAATAATCCTTGTGGCAGGCGATGCAATATAATATCCACCGGATGCCGCAATAGAGCCCATCGATACCACGATGGTCTTTTTCGAAACGGCCTTTCTCACTTCTTCATAAATTTCCTGCGAGGGTGCTACGGCCCCACCCGGACTATCAATCCGAAGGACTATAGCCTTCACTGAGAGATCCTTCACATAATCTTTGAGTTCATCAATCATATTCCCCGAATCGAGAATCGGTCCCTCAATACGGATAAGCGCGACCTTGTCGCCGATGGGCAGATTTTTCTGGAGCAGGGCGAGAACCAGACTGATGATAATGACAATCACCAGAAGCACAGCAAACACGATAATAAATTTCTTCAATCTTGTGTCCTTTTCAGATTTTTCATGCTCAACCCGATCTTCCGCTCCTCGCAGTCTATTTTGATGATTCGAATCACGATGGTATCGCCCGGCTTGATAACATCTTCTACGTTCTCTGCCTGCGGCTTTGCTATTTCAGATGAATAAACAAGACCCTCGCCCCCGCCTTCGAGCTCAACGAATATGCCGAAATCCGTAAGGGTGAGGACTTTCCCCGTAACTTCTGAACCGAGTTTAAACCGCTCAGGAATATCATGCAACCACGGGTCCTGCTCCAGCTGTTTCAACCCAAGTGCCATTTTTTCTGCTTCCGGCTCGATGCTTAGGACAATAGCATCAATCTTCTGACCCTTTTTCAGTAATTCCGATGGATGCTTGATATGTTTCGTCCAGGAAAGATCTGATATATGGATCAGGGCATCGATGCCCTCAGGCAGACCGACAAAAACCCCAAAATCAGTTATCGTTTTGACCCTGCCCGATACCCGTTGACCAACTGAGTACCGTTGCGAGACCAGTGACCAGGGACTCGGCTTGATCTGTTTTATACTCAGGGAAAGCCTCCGTTCCTCCTTGTCGACCTTCAAGACAAGGGTCTCAACGGTCTCGCCTATGGACAAATATTTTGAAGGATGCTTCAGCCTCGACAACCAGTCGATTTCTGAAATATGCACAAGCCCTTCCAGCCCTTCCTCAAGTTCTATGAATGCTCCGTAATCGGTAATGCTGACAACCTTTCCTTTCACCCGCCTCCCGACAGGATATTTTTCATCAACAAGGCTCCATGGATCGGGTTTTTTCTGTTTATATCCCAGCGTCACTTTCTCATTTGCCTCATCATACTTCAGGACAATAACTTTTATTTCATCACCGATCACAAAGAATTCGGACGGATGATTGATTCTTCCCCAAGAGATATCCGATATGTGGAGGAGACCGTCTATGCCACCGAGGTCAACAAAAACACCATAATCAGTGATATTTTTCACGATACCATGCATTACCTGTCCTTCTTTCAGGTTTTCGAGTGTCTCTGCCTTCTTCTTCTGCATCTCTTCTTCAAGAATCGCCCTCCTCGATACAATGACATTGGAAAGTTTGCTGTTCAGTTTCAATACCCGAAAAGACAGTTTTTTCCCGACAAGGTTATCAATATTCTTAAGCGGTTTTATGTCGACCTGCGAGCCTGGCAGGAAAGCCGCAACACCGGAGATATCAGCAGAAAAACCCCCTTTTGTCTTTCCGACAATCGTGCCTTCGACCGAACTTCCGTCCCGAAGGGCATTTTCGAGCATTTCCCACACCTTTATCTTGGTAGCACGCTCTTTTGAGAGCTTGAGCGTCCCTTCAGCATCTTCAATTTTCTCAACAAAGACCTCTAAATCAGCACCGATCTGCAGGGAACCTATCTCCTCTCCGGAGAATTCATCGATCGGAATAAATCCTTCAGATTTATAGCCGATATCGATAATAACCCCATCCTGCCGAAGGGATAAGATCTTTCCTTTCAGTATCGAGCCCTCCTGAATACTATGAAAGGTTTCAGCATACAGCTTTTCCATTTCGTCGTTTTTCAGTTCCACGCAACCATTATCCTCCTATATCTCTGATTCTATTTTCAACATCTCTGATAATCCATGCGGGCGTTGACGCCCCGGCAGTAATACCGACCTTTTTTGCTTTCTTGATCCGTATCTTGTTTATCTCAGAAGCGGTTTCTATATGATATGTCGGTACAGACAGACACTCACAGAGCTTTGTGAGCTGAGTTGTATTGGCGCTATTTTTTCCGCCGACGACAAACATTACATCAACCCCTGCGGCCACGTATGCAGTTTCCTTTAATCTCTGGGCGGTTGAATTACATATCGTATTATATATTTTTATCTCCTTCGCGTGCTCGGTGGCTTCAGAGATAACCTTTTTCAAAGCCTCAAGGGGCTGTGTAGTCTGTACAACAATACCAACCCTGCTTTTTAGACGGGGGAGAGGCGATTGAGCGTTCACCACGATTGCGTTCTTGCTGGCATAACTCATAAGACTTTTTACCTCTGGATGGTTTTTCTCTCCCAGAATGACTACCTGATACCCTTCTTCACTTAGGAGTTTAGCATAATACTGAGCCTTTTTTACAAACGGACATGTTGCATCAATAATTTCACACCCCATGCTGTCAAGCTTCCGCGAGACATCCAGAGGTATCCCATGAGTTCTTACGATGAGTGCCCTGATATTTTTTCTTCCCCTTATGTCGTAAATGGGGACAATCCCTTTCCCAATAAGCTTCTCCACAACCTGGGGGTTGTGAATAATCGGACCGAGTGTGAATACCCCTTTCCGCTTTTCCTTGGCTATCTTGAAGGCTATGTTGATAGCCCTCTTTACGCCGAAACAAAATCCGGCTGTCTTTGCAATGATTATCTCCACCTGTATCCCCTGCAGCAACAAATACCCATAATACTCAGATCAGCAGACCTAAGGATCTTTTCTGACGAAATCAAGGATTCTGTCTTTTACTGCTTCTATCGTGAGGTTCGATGAATCGATCAGAAGGGCATCGGGTGCTTTCACCAGAGGAGCTATGTCCCGGGAGGCATCCCGTTTGTCCCTTTCTATGATGCTGTCCATTGCCTCTTCCATGCTCATATCGATTCCCTTGCCCTTGTACTGAAGATACCGCCTCCTGGCGCGCTCTTCCACAGATGCATCCAGAAAAATTTTCTTTCTTGCATCAGGGAACACGACGGTGGTCGTATCCCTGCCTTCAATGACAAGGTTATCATGCAACAGGGCATTCCTCTGAAAATCAAGGAGGAAGTCCCGCACAACTTTCCGCGCTGAAAACACCGAAGAGAAGTGGTCAATATCCTTTGATCTGATATCATCCGTCACATCGTGATCGTTCAGAAACACCCTCCCGTTTTTGAACAAAACAAAGGTATTGCACAGGACATCCATGAGCCTGTCATCACTGTCATGAGGCTCAATCGCATTTTTTCTCAAAGAAAAAGCGACGGCTCTGTAGAGTGCACCGGTATCAAGATACCCATATCCAATCTCCTGTGCGAGAAGCTTTGCGATCGTTGTTTTCCCGGAGCCGGAAGGGCCGTCAATAGCAATAACCTGTCTCATGATATCAATTTCCTCAAAAGCTGAAAAAATCCGGGGAATGATATATTCACGGAACCTATACCATGTACCGTTGTTGTCCCCTCTGCAATGAGACCTGCCACAGCCATTGCCATGGCGATTCTGTGATCTCCGTGACTCTCGATTGCAGAACCCCTCAGAAGACTCCCGCCTCTGATGCTTAGACCATCCTGAAATTCATCTACTTCTGCTCCCATCTTCCTAAGTTCTGTTGCCATGCTCCTGATTCTGTCGGACTCCTTTACCCTCAGTTCTTCCGCACCGCTGATCGTCGTAACTCCGGCAGCCTGTGTGGCAGCCACACAAAGCACCGGAAATTCATCAATCAGTGCGGGAATTAGTTCTCTCGTTATGGCTATCGCCTTCAGCGCTGCACCTCCCCTGCAATGGATATCCGCAACCGGTTCACCAGATACTTCCCGGACATGAGATATCTCTATAGCAGCACCCATCTCCCTGAGAACACCAAGAAGTCCGGTCCTCGTCGGATTTATTCCGACTCCCGTTATGGTTATATCAGCATTCCTAATCAATAAAGCGCCAACAATGAAAAAAGCAGCTGATGAAAAATCGCCCGGCACAGCGATCTCGGCACCCCGTAATTCTGTGCCGCCTTTTATAGTCACGCTGAGGCCATTTACAGCAATATCTGGTCCGAATGCCGGCAACATTCGTTCGGTATGATCTCTTGATTTAACCGGCTCAGCAACGCAGGTGTCTCCGGATGCGTAAAGACCTGCAAGGATAAGGGCTGATTTTACCTGTGCGCTCGCAACCGGCATGGAATAGGCGATACCCTGCAGGGAGCCTCCTTTTATCGCAAGAGGCGGATATGTACCTTCTGCACGTGCAAGAATGTCCGCTCCCATAAGGCTTAATGGTTCTATGACTCTTGCCATAGGTCTCTTTCTCAGCGATGCATCCCCGGTAAGTACCGAAAAAAACGGGTTGCCCGAAAGTACGCCCGCAAGAAGCCTCATCGTTGTTCCGGAGTTGCCGCAGTCGATTACATCAGATGGCTCCACGAGGCCATGAATACCCTTGCCCTGTACAATGATATCTTCCCCGCTGTCATCAATATCTGCTCCAAGAGCCCTGCACGCATGCAAGGTGCTTAACGGATCTTCGGCCCTGAGAACATTTCTGAGAACGCTTCTCCCCTTCGCCAGTGAAGCGAACAGTATCGCCCTGTGGGATATTGATTTATCAGGAGTCGGAGAAAACTCTCCTTTAAAATGCCCTGCCTTATGCAGTTCAATCCTGTCCAATGCTCTCCCTCAGTGTCCGTGCTCTGTGGAAATCCAAGAGAAGGGCTTCACTGTCATCATCCCTGAGATAATGACTCACTCGGTCGAGGTTTTTTTTATACGCCTCTAAATATGCAAGGAGATTCTCCCGATTGTGCCTGCAGATATCCCGCCAGAGTTCCGGCTGGCTTGATGCTATCCGTGTTGTATCCTTAAAACCCTGTCCGGAGAATGTGAGATAGGAGCTGTTTATGTCCTCAACCGTATTGACAAGTTCGTATGCCAGGAGGTGAGGCAAATGGCTCACGGCAGCATAGATCCGATCATGTTCTTCGGGTTCCATCAGTGTTACCAGTGATCCGACGGTGCGCCACATGGCGATAATCTTCTCAAGAGCATCTCTGTCAGTATCATGCGTTGGTGTGAGAATGCACCTGGCTTGCTCAAAAAGTTGCGCTGACGCGGCATCAATTCCTGAGCGGTCACTCCCTGCAATCGGGTGTCCTCCGACGAAAAAACCACGGGGTGAAAGTAATCTCTCCATATCCCGCACAAGGCCTCCTTTGACACTGCCGACATCGATAACGATTGCATTCTGTTGCAAGACCGGAGATATCCTTTTAGCGATATCGATAAAGACCCCGACCGGGGTCGCGAAAATGATGAGATCAGCATTATTACAGGCTTTTGCCGGATCCGATTCAAAAGAATCGATAATCCCCTGCTCTTGTGCCCGGATTAGATTCCCCTGTGTTCTGCCGTACCCAACGACAGTTTTGGAGAGTCCGTATTGTTTGAGTGCGAGAGCAAGGGATGCCCCAATGAGCCCGACACCGAGTATCGTTACATTCTGAAAATACACCTATATATCTCTCCCCACTGCCAAAGCAATAGGTTTCAACTCTTTCATCAGTTTCTTAAAGTCATGTGGCCGTAATGACTGCTCGCCGTCAGACAAGGCTTCTTCAGGGTTTGTATGAACCTCGATGATGAGCCCGTCTGCGCCTGCTGCCACGGCTGCTTTTGCCATTGGAGCGACAAGGTCCCATTTCCCCACTCCGTGACTCGGATCAACAAAAACAGGGAGATGGGTAAGCTTTTTGAGAACAGGGACTGAGCTTAAATCAAGTGTATTCCGCGTTGCAGTTTCAAAGGTTCGTATCCCCCGTTCACAAAGGATTACGTTCTGATTGCCTCTGGACATGATGTACTCTGCTGCCATAAGCCATTCTTTTATCGTCGCTGACAGACCCCGTTTTAACAAGATTGGTTTCAGGGAGAGGCCGACTTCAAGAAGTAGCCTGAAATTCTGCATATTTCTCGTTCCAATTTGTATAATATCTGCGTACTGGGCAAGAATCTCCATGTCTCTGGGGTCCATAATCTCGGTAACAACGGGAAGTCCTGTCTTTGTCCGTGCATCTGCCAGATATTTCAGTCCCTCCTCCCCGAGACCCTGAAAGGAATAGGGAGAGGTTCTCGGTTTAAAGGCACCCCCTCGGATAAATCCCGCCCCTGCTTCCTTGACTTTCTTTGCGATGGCCATAAGAACAGTCCTATTTTCTACGGCGCATGGCCCGGCAATGACCTGTATTTTTTTACCGCCGATAAGCCTGCCTTTAACGTTGATTGTTGTGTCTTTTCCCTTGAATTCCCTGCTCGCAAGCTTAAATGGCTTCAGGATTCTCATCACATCTTCAACACCAGGCATCACCCGTATGGCATTTTCTTCGTCTTCGGTGATTTTTGAGGTATCCCCGATAACCCCAATGATTGTTCTCTCGGTCCCCTTCGAGATATTGACCCGAAGACCCCGCCCCTCAAGCTTCTTGACAAGATGTTTCAAATCTTTTGCAGTTGCACCCGGACTTAAGACAATAATATCCATGTTATCCTCCGTTCACTGGTCAATGGTTTTTGTTGCTATTCGAAATGCTTTGATCCGAAAGACTGCTAACCCATGACCGTTTTCAAGGCATCAATAAATCTTCTATTTTCTTCCGGTAAGCCGATGGTAACCCTTATCTCATGCTGCCCCACGGGCCTGACGATCACGCCCCGTTCGAGCAATGAGGCGTAAAGGGTTTGCGCATTCTGTTTTAAGGGAATATAAATAAAGTTCGCTTCTGTAGGCACATATTTCATCCCGATGGAATCAAGTTCTCTATAGAGATATTTTTTGCCCTGATCATTGATTTCCCTTGTCCTCAGGAGATGATCCTCATCTTGTAATGCCCAGAGAGCCGCCTTCTGTGCCAGAGAACTGGTATTAAAGGGAGGCCTGAGTTTATTCATCTCGGCGATGATATCTTTCCCTCCGATCCCATACCCGATTCTGAGCCCTGCGAGTCCATAAATCTTTGAGAACGTTCTGAGTATCAATATCTCTCTCCCCTCTCTGAGATATCGCATGCTGTCGGGATAATCAGGGCCGGTGACATATTCACAGTAGGCCTCATCAACGATGACCAATACCCCTTCAGGAATCCTTTTCATGAGCTTGTCGAATTCCGGCTTCTTATTCATCGTTCCGGTCGGATTATTCGGGTTTGCTACAAAAACAATCTTTGTGCCCGGGGTTACTGCATCAGCCATCGCCTCGAGATCGTGAGTATGATTTGTTAACGGTATCTGTATCGCGTTGGCTCCCTGTGCCTGCGTCGACATGGGATAAACAACAAACGACGGATGAGCCATAACAGCATCATCTCCCGGTTGAAGGAATGTCCGTACCGCGATATCTATGATTTCGTTTGAACCGTTTCCGAGGATTATCTCATCCTCGGAAACAGCCAGTTTTTTGGATAATACCTGTTTCAAATAGTAACCGTTTCCGTCAGGGTAACGGTTCAAACTGACCGAGCTTCCCGTATTGGCAAGATCATTTATGATTTCCTTCAGGACGAATAAAGAAGGACCAAGGGGATTTTCATTCGACGCAAGCTTGACAGAATCTGTGATTCCCAGTTCACGTTCAAGCTCTTCCACCGGTTTTCCGGGAACATAGGGTTTGATGGTTGACACGTAGCGAGGTGGTTTGATCATTACAATCCTCCGTAAGGATAAGAGCCGAGAATTTTAAGGAAGAGACAGTTGTCTTTTACCGCATCAATTGCCTTTCTCAATTTTTTATTTTCTATGTGGCCTTCCATGTCTGCAAAAAATATATATTCCCACGCCTTTCTTTTCGACGGCCTCGATTCGATTTTCGTCAGATTAATGTCCGCTTTTTTGAACGGCTCAAGGGTTTTATAAAGGCTCCCGGGTTTATTTTTCAGTGTAAACATGATCGAGGTCTTGTCATGTCCGGACTGTTGAGGAAATTCTTTCGAAATAACGAGAAACCGTGTATAATTTTGTCTGCTGTCCTCAATATTCTTCTCTATAAACTGCAGATTATAGATTTCAGCAGCAAGATCACTTGCAATTGCAGCGGCTTCAGGATCCGCTGAGGCACGCTCTGCAGCCCTGGCTGTGCTTGTCGCCTCAACAATGGGAATTCCTGCAAGGTTCTGCTGAATCCACCGCCTGCATTGAGCCGTCGCCGGTGAAAAAGAATACACCTTTTTGATCTTTGATTTATCCCCGCTCAGTGAGAGGAGGTTATGGGTTATTTCGAGCATCACCTCGGCAGAGACCCTGAGCTCAGAATCAATAAACATATCAAGCGTATAACTGATCACACCTTCGTTTGAGTTTTCGATCGGTACAACACCGAAATCAGCCTTCGCAGTTTCAACAACATCGAAGACGTCCTTTATGCTCTCAACAGGCATAAACTGGGCTGATGAACCAAAATGCCGCAGCGCCGCAAGATGAGTGAATGTGGCAAGGGGACCTAAACATGCGACCTTCAGTGGTTCCTCAAGGGAAAGGGAAGCGGACAGGATTTCCCGGTAAATAACTTTCAGCGTTTCATTGGGAAAAGGCCCCTGATTGAGATCTGTAAGGCGTTCTAAGATCTGCCTTTCACGCTCAGGGGAATAGAATTTTGCATTTTCATTCCTTTTTACATGGGCTATTTCAAGAACAATATTTGAACGCTTGTTCAGGAGGTTGAGGATTTCATCGTCAATTTTGTCGATCTCTTTCCGCAATTTTTCGACGTTATGCATACGATTGTCCGGCAATGCCCCTTATGTATTCTTCCGCAGACAGGAATTCTTGCTGCTTTCCCCTCTGATGTTTAGAGATTAATATTACTCGTTCTTATGTATTTTTTCAATGCACCGGCTGGTGCGAGAGTTATTTCATTCAGCAGCCGGGTTCCCCCTTGTTTCCGCAGCAGCTCTGCAGTTTCCTCAGTTTGGTTGCGGAATTTTTTAGAATGAGCCGGATCTTCCGACCAAGAGGCATCCGGCTTTTCATATTTTCCAAGACATCCTTTGCATTTGGACGGCCATTAGCACACATTTCTCTTTCTCCTCACAAGATAAAAACGTTGCTGTATAGTATAGTAATGGATCCTTCTTTTTTCATAAAAAATACGTTGACATGAACAGCAAACGAGTCAGAACATTGAAAAGCGGCACCGTTAAAAATGGTCCTGTTGCCCTGTGGATGAGCCGTGACCAGCGAGTACGGGATAACTGGGCACTCTTATTCGGTCAGCACTTGGCGATGAAACAGGGGGCACCCTTTTGCGTTATTTTCGTGCTCGTGCAGGACTTTCTCGGAGCGACAACACGGCAGTATCGTTTTATGCTGCAGGGACTTCGGGAAGTTGAGAGGAATCTTCTGGGAAAAAATATCCCGTTTTTCCTTCTCACCGGTTCACCGGAGGAGGAGATCCCCAAACTTGTCATGAATCACAAAATATCTGCTCTGGTCAAGGATTTCGATCCGTTGCGCCTGAAGAGGCAATGGACCGATGCTGTTCTGAAGAAGTTAGATGTTCCGGTGTATGAAGTCGATGCGCATAATATCATCCCCTGCTGGATGTCCTCGCCGAAACAGGAATTTGGTGCATATACGCTCAGACCAAAAATTCGCCGGTTACTGCCGGAATTTCTTGAAGCATTTCCCCAAATCAAAAAACACCCTTTCCCCTGGAAAGCTACAATACCCCAAACAGACTGGGTGAGAAGTGTGAAGAATATCAGAGCCGGGCATATTCCGGAAGTTACGTGGATAAAACCAGGAGAGCATGCGGCTTCCCGTCTGCTCAGGGATTTTATAGAAAAAAAGTTATTGTCCTATCCTGTACAGCGAAATGACCCAACCGCAGACGGACAGTCAAATTTATCCCCTTATCTCCATTTTGGCCAGATTTCTGCCCAGAGGATTGCACTTGAAGTATCCGGGTCTCATGTGAGCAAAATTTCGAGGGAGTCTTTTCTTGAAGAACTCATTGTCCGCAGGGAGCTTGCTGATAATTTCTGTTATTATAATCCTGATTATGATACATTTGAGGGGTTTCCCGAGTGGGCAAAAAAGACATTGCATACTCACAGAAAGGACCGGAGAGCATATCTATACACGTTGGATCAACTTGAGCAAGCACGCACACATGATGACCTCTGGAACGCTGCACAGATGGAAATGACAATACGGGGCAAGATGCACGGTTACATGAGAATGTACTGGGCAAAAAAGATTCTTGAATGGGCACAGACCCCCGAACAGGCTCTAAAAACGGCAATCTACCTTAATGACAAATATGAACTGGATGGAAGAGACCCCAATGGGTTTGCTGGTATAGCATGGAGCATAGGGGGTGTGCATGACCGCGCCTGGGCTGATCGCCCTGTCTTTGGGAAGATACGTTACATGAGTTATCAGGGCTGTAAATCGAAATTTAACGTGCAAAAATACATTGCATCTGTTCAGACAATGTAAGATACCAGGGGCATTAGGCAAGAGGAAATCGTCTTTTTTGTGCATAGAGGTTACATATGCCGGCAGATACAGTATTTTCGCTCATTCTCAGTCTCCCGATAAAGATCGGGAGACCTTCGAGGCTTTTGCCTCTACATTTATTAAGATACGACATTTGACTATCGGCAAAAAAATCCGCTCACATACAATATCTGCCGTCTAACTTATGAATTAGGTGGGATAGAATGAAACACGGCAACATTCCTGATAAAGTGATCAAGGGGACCGTATCCGTTCCGGACCGGCTCTCCATGTTAGACAAAATCCAGCCTCATGCTGTCCTTGCTACTGAATACGGCGGACAGCCATATACTTCTCTTATTGCCTATGCGTTGACGCCGGATACAAAGGGGCTTATATTCATCACGCCCAGGTCAACGCGGAAGTATACGAATATCCTGAAAAATGAACGGGTTTCCCTCCTCATTGATACCAGAAAGAATACCCCTGAGGACTACCTGTCTGCCGAGTCTATTACAATTTTGGGAAAGGCGCATCCAGTCAGAAAGGGTACACAATGGGAGAGGCTGATCAGGGTATTTACCGAAAAACATTCACGGTTGGGAAAAGTCACCGACTCTCCGAAAACGGCGTTGATCCTCGTAGAAATATCCACCTGCATCCATGTCACACAATTTCAGAGCGTGACAATCTGGGAAGTTTCATGATTATGTTTATAACAGGGCCCAATTCATAAAAATTTTCATCCTGCCTTGTTCTTCATCTTTTCTGCAAGCTGATGCAGGACGGTTTCCAGCGGGATTGGGTCTCTTCCCGTAACTTCTTTGAACCGGTTCCTCGAAGGAACAGTATTTGTCTTCAGCCCTTCAGCAAGTGCCCTCCCGACACTGTTTGGTATACCGGTGATTAATTCTATCCAGAGCGAGGACAGATGGACGGCAAACAGCGGGACCGGAATGATGACGCTTTTCACTCCCCGTATTGCCTTTCCGCACAAAGAGAGGAGATCCCGGTAACGGACAATGTCGGAACCTATTTCAAAAATCTCATGTCCTTGTATGTTCCTCCTGACCATGGCTTCAATACAACTCGCTGCATCATCGAGTGAAATCGGTGCGCAGAGAGAATTGAGCAACAGCGGCGTTATCATGACCGGGAGCCGTTTGGCAAGGTAATAAACGATAAGATATGATGCGCTGCAGGTATCTAAAAGAATGCTCGCCCGAACTTCTCCAACAGGAATACCATAAGATGCAAGCGCCTGGCCTGTTTTCATTCTGCTCGTTAAATGGGCAGATACCTTTTCCCCCTCGGGAACAATCCCGCCAAGGTAAATGATTTTCCTAACTCCGGTTTTCTGTGCGGCAGTTCCCGCTGCATTTGCCAATTGGATATCAAGCTCTTCAAAATTCTTTGCGCCAAGGGAGTGAATGAGATAGATTAAGACCTCCGCTTCCCTGAAAAAGTTCTCTGCACTAAGCGGATCGAGAAGATTTACCTGCTTCCAGAGAAGACGGTCGCTCCGGATATTTTTTGGTATTTCATGTTCAGTCCTGTAGGAAGCAACGACGGCGTACTCTTTCTTTTCGAGCAGCTTACTGATCAGGCTCTGCCCCACGCAGCCCGGCGCACCGAGTATAGCGATTTTCACAGGTCCCGGAACCGTTTCCCTTGCCATAATGATTTCCCCATAACCTTAAACCAAAAAATACATTTGACTTTAAACGTGCAGATTGTGCGAGAAAAATTATTATTCGATACTATAATGTACCTTAAAAGAATAGTTTCGTGCGTATTTTTATTCAAAGGGCAATGATAGATATTTACATCAAATCAACGAGTCACATAATTTTTCGGGCAATATCTGCACTGTATGTTTTACGTTTTTCCTATCAGGACAGAGCATTCGGCGACACTGAGGATATATCGTGATATGCTGCCGATCACTCCTCTGAACCCTCCCATGCCCTTGCTGCCGAGTACAATAATGTCTGATTGCAATTCATACGCTGTCCCCAGTATTTCATCCGTAGGATCACCCGTCTTTATAAGCGAATGAACATGTGGGAAACGTCCGCGCAGGTAATCTGCTGCCTGTGCGACAATATTGTCGGATGCGCTGAATTCCTTATCCATCAGACTTTTCAAATCTTTTTTCATTCCTGTATCCATCTTCGACATATACTGCTCGGGAATGTCGTAAAAAGCAGGTGTGATTACATGAAGTAAGGTTATTTCCGTGGTGTCATGCAAGGGCATTGACATTAATAGTTCACCGGCCTTTAGCGCAAAATCAGAGCCATCCGTCGGGAACAGGATTTTCATTCTGTCGGAAATGCCGTCACCGGACGGTTTGATAACGAGTATCGGTTTCGTGGAATTGATAGAGACTGATTTCGTTATGCTGCCGACAATGTGCGACCGGATTCCCTTTACTCTTTTCGGACCCATAACAATCAGGTCGGCATTTCGGTTTATCGACATATCGATAATACAGGTATCAGGATAACCGGGCACGATAGCCTTTTTGATTTGTGCAGGCCCTGCTTTCAGGATATTCACCAGGTTATCGATTATTCTGGGCGCGATAGCGTGCTTAACCTCCAGGATCCTCCTGGAGTAATAATCTTCACTGTCTTGGAATGGTTCTTCACTGATAACATGGAGGATGGAGATTTCGTCATGAGATGACAGATTCAGTCTGAGGAGAAATTTTGCAGCAGCTTCGGAATATTCAGAACCGTCTGTGGGTAGAAGAATTCTCATGAGAAGATTTTGCCCGGATTGAGGATATTTTTGGGATCGAAAACGTTTTTTATGGACTCCATGACTTTCACCTCGCGTCTGGAAAGTTCCATATTCACGTATTTTGCCTTCGTCAGGCCGATGCCGTGTTCTCCTGATATGGTGCCGCCCAGTTCAAGGGCTTTCCTGAAGATCTGCTCAACGAGATCTGAACCTTTCTGATATTCTTCTGTATCATTCCTGTCAACCATAATATTCACA
>Ga0111182_1016_pt1 | contig 15315 bp, 16 predicted proteins | sample DeeMarSWOR324_28_FD_80239 | JGI IMG/M metagenome (GOLD analysis project Ga0111182, IMG submission 80239) | Nitrospira bacterium SM23_35 | reverse complement strand
CGAGAGTCTTTCAGCAAACTTTTCCAGAAAAGGATAGAATGCTGTGCCGGTAAAGGTGAGATATTTCTTCCTGCGTTGCAGGGTTTCAGGAATTCTGATTTTTTTTGCCTGGCTGAGGAACAGGGGGACCATTCCGACTCCGTTCTCAATCTGATGGAGTTCACCGTATTCCCTGAGGGGAGGAACGGGCTCCTCCGCCTTAAGGTAGAGTTCATCCGCGCCATATATGATCGGATTGCCATGACGTTTCATGTACCGTTTTTGAAACGATTCTATCATGTTCAGTGCTTTGAGAGCATCTTCCTTCTCTACCGGGTTCAAGTTCTGTTTCCTGTGCATGGTCAGGCCAACCGGAACGACAGCGACAGACAGCAGATAGGGATAAAACCGGTATAGATCGCTGAGCGTTTGCCGGAGCTCCCTGCCGTCATTCAGCCCCGGACAGAGAACAATCTGAACATTGAACCGTATCTTATGATCACTGAGAAACTGGAGTTCCTTCATGATGTCAGGAGCCTTTGGATTTCCGAGCAAGCGGTTCCGTACCGCTCTGTTTGTCGAATGCACAGAGATAAAGAGCGGAGTCAGTCTCTGCTCGACAATGCGTTTTTTATCCTCTCTGCTGAGATTGGAGAGCGTGATATAGTTTCCATACAGGAAAGACATCCGGTAGTCTTCGTCTTTCACATACAACGTTTTCCTGAGGCCCTGCGGAAGTTGTTTGACAAAACAGAAAATGCAGTTATTCTTGCATGTCATAATCCTGAATGGTTTGAAAACTATGCCGAGGACTGCCCCCTCGATTTTTTTGATACACAGGTTCGCCATTCTGCTGCCTCTCTTGAAATCGATATGGAGATCTTCGTCCGTGCTGTAGTAGATGAAATCGATCGGGTCCTTCAGCCTGTGTGCGTTCACCGAGAGCAGGGTATCTCCCGGACGGAGGCCCGCCTTGTCGGCGAGGCTGCCCGGTTGGACGGTATCTATCTGGAGTCCGCACTCAGCCAGCATGCGTAATCCTTAATCCCTGGTACATGTAATGCGTTGCCGAGAGAATGCTGACTCCGGCGGTTATGATAAAAAAGACAGGTGAGACGTCCGGAAGGCCGGGGAGATTGATTGTAATCAGGATGTAGGCAATCAGAAGACTTTCAAGCCATATCGTCGCTTTCCCGAGCAGCGATGGTTCAACGCGCAGGTTGCCGGTAATGAAATGGAGGACAAACCAGCCGGTAACAACGATGATATCCCTGCTGATAACCGTTATGGCAAGCCATTTCGGTATCCAGCCATAGACTGAAAATATGACAAAGGAGGTAACGAGGAGAAACTTATCGGCCAACGGGTCGAGAAAAGTACCGAGCGGGGTTTTCTGGTTTTTCATACGCGCGAAAAGACCGTCGAATACGTCGGTAAGTGCTGCGATTATAAACAGGCACAGCGCATAATCGTAGCGGCTGTATATGATTGAAGTAATAAATACAGGGATAAGAGCGATCCTGGCGATTGTCAATGTATTGGGAATATTCAATACTTTCACAGTTACTCCCCCCTTAAAGGCGTTTTCCCTGAAGCATTGTATACTTCTTCAGGGAATATTAAGCGGCAGGGAATGAAATCGAAGGTTCAGTCCAAGCCGGCGATAACATGACTCCTGCAGTAGTCCTTTTTTTCGTCTTCCCCCGATTCCCTGTTCTGTATGGGAACATATGACAGAACTCTCTCTGTTGATTATTTTATTCAATGTTTGTGCGTGACATTCTTCCACGCCGAAGCGGAGCGTTGCCAGTGCCTTTCGGGCAGACGCAAGATGCTTTTTTGCGCGGGTTGCATCACCAGTCAGGAATGCGATTTCCCCCAACCCAAGCAAGCAGTAGAGTATTCCTCTCGGATCTTTTGTCTCTCTGAAGAATTGCATTGCCTTCATCATATGATTGCGGGCTCTCTGATAGAAGCCGGTCATTTTATATGCAGTGCCTATGCCCCAGAGGGTATAGGCGTAGCTGACTTTATCTCCGATGATCCGGTAAAGCCTGGAAGCATTTGCAAATGAGGAGAAAGCGTTTTTGTAATCCCCGAGCATCCTGTATGCATTTGCGATACCGCAGAAAGAGTACGCCTTGCCGAATGTATCGTGCGTGTCCGAGAATAGTCTGTTCGCGGCGACATAGTATTTCAGGGAAGCTCTGATATGGCCTGCAATCCGCGAGGCACCGCCGAGCCCGCAGAGGGCGTAGCCGATGCCCTGGTGATCTTTCAGAGCATGAAAGAGCCTGTGGGATTCCCTGAAAGTCTTGATGGCGCCGGGTATGTCCCCTTTGATTCTCAGGGTGCCTGCCTCTGCCCAGAGAGCAAACGCCAGCCCCTGCGTGTCGTGATTCGTCATGTACCTTTTTTTTGATCTGAGAATGAGCTGAATCGCTTTCTGCCACTTTCCCTGTGCCCGGAAAGAGAGAGCCAGCCCGATGCCGGCATCCGCAGCCTTATCCGGTGAATGGATTTGCCGGGCAAGCTGTACAGCCTCCGTATACATCCTTACAGCGTCTTTAAAACGGCCTGTCATCCTGTAGACGTCACCAAGTGAGCGTATGCAATAATATGTCCCCTCGTGATCCCCAGCCCTCCTGCAGCCCAGTGAAGCTTTTCTGAATAGTCTGATGGATTGCTGATAGCGGGCACGCTCCCTCAGAATTTCGGCCTCCGAAATAATACTGTCAATTTCCGGTGATTTCACGAAATGTTCTCACTACCGTTGTATAGTCTTCAGCATTGAAAAAAGCAGAGCCCATGACAAGGATATCGGCTCCGGCAGCGACGATGTCGGAAATGTTGCCGGGTTTGACACCCCCGTCAATTTCTATCAATGGCGTAACACCCTTATCACGTATCATCGTTTTTAGTGTTTTTATCTTGTCAAGAACCTGGGGAATGAACTCCTGTCCGCCGAACCCCGGATTCACAGACATGAGTAAAACGAGGTCGATGTCCGGCAGGATATCTTTGAGGCTCTCACCCGGTGTCGCCGGATTCAGTGATACCCCTGCCTTTACCCCGTTTTCCTTTATCTGCTGGACGGTCCTGTGCAGGTGTGTGGAAGCCTCATAGTGTACCGTCAGATAATCAGCCCCGGCCTTGATAAAATCCTTCAGATAGGTATCCGGTTTCTCGATCATCAGATGGACATCGAGGGGAAGCGTGGTAATGGTGCGAACTGCTTCCACGATTGCAGGGCCGATCGTGATATTAGGAACAAAATGGCCGTCCATGATATCGATATGGAGCATGTCAGCTCCCGCATTCTCGGCTGCCTTGATTTCTTCTCCGAGGGATAAAAAGTTTGCCGAGAGTATTGAAGGTGCTATTTTGATCATGCCAGCTCCAGGAATGATATATTTGAGGATATATAATAAAATGAATTCAGAACAGCTGCAAGTAAATTATATCCCCGGTCTTAATCTGTTTGCCGGGCTCCGGTTTCTGTGATAGTACCGTTTGCCCGGCGCCTTCTGTTATCCCTTTCAGATCCATCTGTTTTAGAAGTTCTGCCGCCTGTTTAAGGGACATGCCCTGAAAGTCGGGACAGTAATAATTTTTTTCATAGGGGCCGAGACTGACAAGTACGGTTATCGCATCACTCAGCTGGTCGTCGGGTCCTGGTTTCTGAGAGAGAATCCTGTTCTTTTCAATAGTAGCTGAATGAACCGGAATGACCTTGGCAATCATCAATCCTTTCTGGAGCAATAAGGCTTCCGCATCGCCGAGCGTTTGATTGACGAGCATGGGGACTGACTTCACCCGTGGTCCTTTGCTGACGATGACTTTTATCACCCTCCGTTCTTTCACCTTGCTCCCGGCAGGTATATCCTGTCTGATGATATTTCCAGAGGGAATAAGGGCATCATAATTTTCCCCGCCGAGCTTGAGGGAGAGGCTTTTAGGTGTCAGGATTTTACCGGCTTCCGGAAGACTTCTGTCATAGAGATCCGGGACCTCAACAGTCCTGCTGAAACTTAGAACCTTGAACGTAAGATATCCGAAGAGTAGTCCGAGCATGGTGAAGGCGAGAACGTACAGCGGAAACCGTGCGAATGCCCTGAATTCCCTATTCACGGAATCCTCATGAATGCAGGTTGCTGGAGGTGAAGCGCATCGGTCTCTGTCATGAGCTTTGTCCAAAAGATAGTATTGCCTCTTTCACTTTTGATAAATCTACACTCGTATTCAGGCACGGGCCGAAAGGACGCTGGTTGGTAATGCCGAGTATCGGGAGCGGATAGGTGTCTGCGATTCCGCTGCTCAGATCATTTTCACAAGCCACTGCGATGACGGCGTCCGGCTTCGTTTCCCGGATAACCCTCCGCGCGAGTGAACCACCGGTAGCAACAAACAGGTTCAGGTGGTTTTCCTCGGCAAGAGCGATCAGGTCTTTGATTTCACATCTTCCGCATCTTTTACAGTTGTAAACATTATATGTCAACCTGACATCGCATTCATCGATCTGAAGACAGTGCGGCAGGAGGAGGATGATATTTGTGAGCCTGCGTTTTTCTTTCCTGACCAGTTTATTGTTGAGCCGGATAATGAATTGCTGGTATGCCTCCTTTTTATTTTTCGCAAAAGATCCTGCAAACATGAGAAGCGGATAGAGGACTTTGAGGACAAGGCCCCTTTTCCACTTACGGCTCATCGAAAAAAGTGCCTTCCTGCAGGCGCCTTCCGCTGAGAAATTCTTTTGCACTCATCAGACGCTTCCCTTCGGGTTGCAGTGCGAGAATGCTCAGAAGCCCTTCACCGGTGCCCACCATGAGTTCATCACCTGTTTTTTCGATTTTCCCGGGGATCCCGTATCCTGCAGTTGCCCTCACTTTGGTGATTTTAATCCTTTCATGGTTCAAATAACAATAAGCGCATGGCCATGGATGCATGCCGCGGACCATGTTTGATAGTTCGACCGCAGTTTTTGACCAGGGAATGAGTCCGTCCGCCTTTTTCAGGGGAGGTGCATAGGTTGGAGTGCCCGCCTGCGGCATGCGCTTCAGCGAACCTTCTTTGATCCCTCTCAGTGTTCTCAGCAACAGAGAAGCTCCGAGCTCTGCCAGCCTTCTGCCGAGGGTCTCCGCAGTGTCTTCCTCCTGTATGGAGGTTTCCTCCTGCAGCAGTATGTCGCCTGTATCCAATCCTTCATCCATATGCATGACGGTGATGCCGGTTCTCTGCTCGCCATTGATTATAGCCCACTGAACCGGTGCTGCTCCCCGGTATTTCGGCAGCAATGATGCATGCACATTGATGCAGCCCCGCGGGGGGAGGTTCAGTACCGTGGGAGGCAGAATTTTCCCGTATGCAACAACAATAATGATTTCAGGATTCATAGCCGATAATTTTTCGAGAAACGGTGAGTCTCTTAATGTTGAAGGCTGTAGAACCTTGCAGTTATTCCGCAATGCAAGCTCCTTGATCGGGGGTGCAGCAGGAAGGCGGTCTCTCCCTTTTCGTTTGTCGGGTTGTGTTATGACTGTAATGACTTCTTCTTCAGATTGAAAAAGAGCAGTCAATGTCGGGACGGCAAAAGCAGGAGTGCCGAAAAAAACTACGCGCATTGAAAAAAAATCATCACTCCCTGACCATTTTTATACCTATTTGCCCTTCACTTCTTTCAGCTGCTTCTTATAGCGCCTCTTAAAGAATTCTCTCTTTATGGGGCTCATCCTGTCGATGAAGAGGAGTCCGTCGAGATGATCTAATTCATGCTGTATCGCCCTGGCGAGGAGCCCTTCGGCTTCTATGCCAACATCCTTACCTTCTCTGTTGACTCCCCTGACGTAAACCTTCTCTGCCCGTTTGATTGAAGTCAGATATCCCGGGACGCTCAGGCATCCTTCATCGGCTTCGACAATACCTTCTCTCTCTACGATGACAGGATTAATGAGGACAATCAGGGGAGCTTTGTTCTCCCTCAGACTAAGGTCAATGATACAGAGCTTTTGAGATATCCCTACCTGGTTTGCCGCAAGCCCGACGCCACAGACAGAACGCATAGTCTCTACCATATCATCGATGAGCATCTGGGTCTTCCCGTCTATAGTCAGGACCGGGGCTGTTTTTTGTTTGAGTATTTTTTCCGGATATTTGCGGATTTCAAGAACAGCCATGCTCATAGTATAAACCATTTCTTCCTGTGAAGTCCGGCTGCACTGAATTTTCTTGACGGTTATGACACGCACAAGGTAGAATTTTATACTTTTAAATATACTCTGGAGGTTTCTGGATCAGACCCGTCAATTTCGATTCGCACGAAGAGAGAGAGATCTACCGGCATAGCACTTCTCATGTAATGGCGCACGCCGTGAAGGCTCTGTTCCCCGATGCAAAACTTGCCATTGGTCCCGCAACAGAAGAAGGTTTCTATTATGATTTTGATGTTGACAGAACCTTTACGCCTGAAGATCTTGATCTGATAGAAAAAAAGATGTCCGAGATCATACAGCAGGATACCCCATTTGTGAAGAGAGTGGTTTCCCGGCAGGAGGCGATCACGTTTTTTCAGGAGCGGGGTGAACTATACAAGGTTGAACTGCTGCTTGAGATACCCGACGATGAGGTATCACTGTATGAGGAAGATGGTTTTGTAGACCTGTGCAGGGGACCGCATTTAAAGACTACTGGTCAGATAAGCGCCTTCAAGCTGTTAAGTGTTGCAGGTGCCTATTGGCGCGGTAATGAAAAGAACAAAATGCTACAGAGAATTTACGGGACTTCTTTCACTGACAGGAAATCCCTGAAGGATTACCTCAATTTCCTTGAAGAAGTAAGAAAAAGGGATCACCGGAAGCTCGGAAAAGATCTTGACCTGTTCAGCACAAGCGATGAGATCGGGGCCGGGCTGATTGTCTGGCATCCGAATGGGGCATCGATCAGGAGGGCGATAGAGGATTTCTGGCTCAAGGAGCACTACAAGGCCGGATACAAAGTGTTGTATACGCCGCACATTGCCAAACTCAATCTATGGGCGACGAGCGGCCATCTCGATTTCTACCGGGAAAATATGTACTCGCCCATGGAAATTGAAGGCATTGATTACGAGATTAAGCCCATGAACTGCCCTTTTCACATCCATGTCTACAAACATGCGTTGCGGAGCTATAAGGAACTGCCGCTGCGGTTTGCTGAATTAGGGACTGTTTACCGGTATGAACGTTCGGGAGTTCTTCACGGCCTCCTGCGCGTAAGAGGATTTACACAGGATGATGCACACATATTCTGCAGGGATGACCAGATTGAGCAGGAGATTCTCACCGTGCTCGATTTTACCCTGTTCATTCTCAAGACGTTCGGATTTGACCGGTATGACATCTATCTTTCAACGAGACCTGAGAAATATGTCGGTACCCCAGAAAACTGGGAAAGGTCAACGAATGCCCTGAAGGAAGCCCTCCAAAGCAAAGGCCTTGCATTTGCAATAGATCCCGGAGAAGGGGTTTTTTATGGTCCCAAGATAGATATTAAGGTCAAGGATTCACTGAACAGGCCATGGCAATGCAGTACAATTCAGGTTGATTTCAACAACCCTGAGCGTTTTGCCATGACCTACCGGGGAAGCGACGGGAAAGAGCACAGGCCGATCATGATACACAGGGCATTAATGGGATCCCTGGAACGTTTTTTCGGTATACTTATCGAACACTATGCAGGAGCTTTTCCCATGTGGCTTGCACCGGTGCAGGTAAAAATTCTTACGATTGCGGAGCGGCATGCCGATTATGCAGTTAAATTTTTGGAAACACTGAAAAGAGAAGAGATACGCGCCGAACTGGATATCGAGAATGAGAAGATCGGCTACAAAATAAGAAATGCCACCCTTATGAAGGTGCCGTACTTGGTTATAATAGGCGACAGAGAAGTGTCTGAGAATATGGTTACGGTAAGGAAACGATCCGGTGAAAACATCGGCCCCTTTGCTGTAACCGAATTGATCAGGCTCTTACAGGAAATGATTACAAAGAAAACGCTGGTCATATAAAATCAGGAGGTGAGAAAATAAGCAGGGATATTCGAGTCAATCAGCATATAAGGGCAAGGGAAGTAAGGCTCATTGATGCTGACGGAGGACAACTCGGCATAATGCCGGTCTTTGAAGCTTTAAAAGTTGCAAAAGAGAGACAGCTTGATCTTGTCGAAGTGGCACCGAATGTAGTCCCGCCGGTCTGTAAAATTCTCGATTTTGGCAGGTACCGTTATCAGCTCAGCAAGAAGCAGACGCAGAAGAAGGCGATGGGCTTGAAAGAAGTAAAGATACGGCCTCAGATAACAGAATACGATCTGGGCCTGAAGGTGAAGAATATACGACGTTTCCTTGATGAGGGGAATAAGGCGAAAGTGACGATGTTTTTCAGGGGCAGAGAGATCATCAGGCCTGAAATCGGCATGAAAGTGTTCGAAAAATTGACCCAACTACTCACCGGAAAGTTCAATGTTGAGCAGGCACCGAAACTCGAGGGAAATCATATTACGATGGTAGTCACGCCGAAATCCTAGGAACACGACGAAATCCGGAGGCCGAGCTTACCAGTACAAGACCTTTATTTACACTTCTTATAATATCTGCTATACTACTTTTTCGATTTTTTCGAACGCTTGAACCAATAACTGATAGAAACGTTATATTGCGGAGGATACAATGCCAAAGCTCAAAACCCACAGAGGCGCTGCGAAACGGCTGAAAGTTACCGGCACGGGAAAGTTCAAAAAAAGGAGCGGGTACAAGAGCCATCTTCTCACGGGAAAACCGGCCAAGAGGATACGGGGACTCAGGAAAGCCTCTTTGGTGTCCGAGAATGAACACGACAGAATGAAGAAGCTCCTGCCGTATCACTGAGGCGGGTGTGATGAATTCTTCGGCAGCAATAAACGCACGCAAGAGTGGCTTCAAGCTTTTCGGCTGCCATACAACGGATTGAAAAGTCACTGGGGAGGATTTTATGCCAAGGGCAAAGGGTGGATTCAAGACACGGAGAAGAAGAAAAAAGATATTGGAGAAGGCGAAAGGGTATTACGGAGCCAAGAGCCGGCTTTACCGTATCGCCACCGAGGCGGTTGACAAGGCTCTGCAGTATTCATACAGGGACCGCAGGGCGAAGAAGCGTGAGTTCAGAGCGCTCTGGATCATCAGGATCAATGCGGCCCTGCGAGCAGTGGGTATGACCTACAGCCAGTTCATGGCAAGACTGAAAAAGGCAAATATTGCATTGAACAGAAAAGCGCTTGCCGATATGGCGTACCGTGACCTCGCAGCATTTCACCGGCTTGTTGAAAAAGTAAAGAGCTGAAACAAGCAGTGGATGACCTTTTTTCTCTCAGGGATTCATTCCGGAAAGAATCTGCATCAGTTAACTCTCTGGCCGGACTTCAGAAACTGAGGATACAGTACCTGGGGAAAAAGGGTCTTGTTACGGAAAAGCTCAAGGCCTTGTCATCGATTGATCCTGAACAGCGCCCGGCCTACGGCAAGGCGGTCAACGAAATAAAAGCATTCATTGAAGAACAGCTCCGTCAAACCGAATCTCTCCTTAAATCACAGGAGTATCAAAAGAGTATTCTCAGCGACTCTCTCGATGTAACCCTGCCGGGCAGGTATACCCCTCTCGGCAAAGAACATCCAATTCAGCAGGTGCTTTCCGAAATAACCGGTATCTTTTCCTCCATGGGATTTGAGGTCGGAGAGGGACCCGAGGTCGAACTCGACTACTATAATTTTGAAGCGCTGAACATGCCGAAAAACCATCCTGCACGGGATATGCAGGATACGTTTTATATTTCTGATGAGGTCGTACTCAGGACGCATACCTCGCCGGTGCAGATACGGGTGATGGAAAAGAGGACCCCCCCGTTGAAGGTTGTTGCTCCCGGAAAAGTATACCGTTGTGATGCCGATGTCTCCCACACCCCGATGTTTCATCAGGTTGAGGGTTTTATGGTGGATACGGATATTGCTTTCAGTGACCTCAAAGGCGTACTGCAGCTTTTTATCCATACCATGTTCAGTACAGAAACTCCGGTGAGATTCAGGCCGAGTTTTTTCCCTTTTACCGAGCCAAGCGCAGAGGTGGATATTGGCTGCATTTTCTGCGCAGGAAAAGGATGCAGTGTCTGCAAGCAAACAGGATGGCTCGAGATACTGGGTGCAGGCATGATTCATCCGCGGGTCTTTGAATATGTGGGATACGACCCTGAGTTGTATACGGGATTTGCCTTCGGCATGGGAGTCGAGCGTATTACCATGCTGAAGTTTCGCATTGACGACATCAGGCTCTTTTTCGAAAACGATCTGCGGTTCCTCAGGCAGTTCTGATACTATCTGTTACGCAAATGTAACTCGTCCCCTTGTCAATCATATTCCGCACGGATATAATACACGTCATGCGGATTCCTTACACGTGGCTCAAGGATTTCATAGAGCTTAGCCCTTCTCCCGAGGAAATTGCCCAAATGCTTACGATGACGGGCCTCGAAGTTGAAGGCACCGAGACTCTCGGAAACGATACCATTTTTGAAGTCAATGTTACACCAAACAGGCCGGATTGTCTCAGCATTCTGGGGATAGCAAGAGAATTAGCGGCGGTTCTCAGCAGCCCCCTGAAAATTCCTCTCCATGAAATCAATGGCGTGCAACCGGTCTCAGAATATTCAATCGAAATTCTGAATCCCGATCTCTGCAACAGGTATACAGGGCGGGTTGTGACCGGGGTCAGAATCTCGGATTCGCCGGATTGGGTTGTGGAGCGGCTCGAAAAATGCGGCATCCGGTCAATCAACAATATTGTTGATATCACAAACTATGTGCTCCTGGAGTTTGGTCATCCCCTTCACGCATTTGATGCCGATTTGCTGACCGGAAAACAGGTGAGGGTGGGCACCCCCAACGCAATAAGAGGGCATCTGCAGGAGACGAAAATGCAGACGCTTGATGGTGCAGAGCGCGAAATACCAGGTGATTCGTTGCTGATATGGGACGCTGAAAAACCCATCGCTGTTGCGGGTGTCATGGGTGGTTTGGACACAGAAGTAACCGACCGGACGAGGAATATCTTTCTCGAAAGCGCCTATTTTGATCCGGTCTCGATACGGAAAACATCCAAAAAACTCTGTCTGATCAGTGAATCCTCTTACCGGTTTGAGCGGGGAACAGATGTGGAATTCCTTGAAAAGGCTTTGGATCGTGCTGCCCGGCTGATGAAAGAAATTGCAGGCGGGACGGTCCATGCCATTCTTGATGCGTATCCGGTTCCCTATGTGGCTGAACCGATTACAGTCCGGCAGGAAAGAATAAACCGAATTCTGGGCACTGGACTTGCGAATGACGACATGGTCGAAATTCTGGAGAGACTGGGGATACCTTCGGAAGCGAAGGGCGGCGAGATTATCGTATACCCCCCTGCACACCGGCGCGATATGAAAAGGGAATGTGACGTATCTGAGGAGGTGGCACGGATATACGGCTTCGACAAAATTCAGACAACAGTATCCCGAAGTCCCCTTTCATCAGGGAGATTGAGCAGGAGATCACTCGCTGTCCAGCAGATTCGTGAAACTATGAGGAAAGCGGGTTTTTCTGCTGTTATCAATTACAGTTTTATGAACATGGCAAGTCTCGATACTATGGGAATTGCTGATGCAGACGAGAGGCGCAATGCCGTCTCTATCAGCAATCCTCTCAGCCAGGATGAATGTCTCTTGCGAACGACATTGGCTCCTTCCCTGATCTCTAATCTGCGATATAATCTTGACAGAGGGATGAAGGAGGTTCGACTCTTCGAGATATCGAGTGTGTTTGTGAATACCGGGCAAACCCTCCCCTCGGAACAATTGAGGCTTGGCGGAATATGGTACAGGGAGAAAACACCTTCACTCTGGAGAGAGGATGTGCCCGGGTTCTATCTCGCGAAAGGAGCATTGCAAGCGCTCTTCGAAGAGGTAAAAGTGAGATCGTGTGAGTTCATCCCTTCTTCGGAATTATTTTTACATGCGGGACAGTCAGCCGATATTATTGTCTCAGGTTCCCGGATCGGGTATATAGGGGTTCCCGGTCCTCACGTCATGGACAGTCTTCATGTAAAGAAGATTAAACCGGAAATTGTTCTTTTTGAAGTTGACCTTGAACTGCTCCTGGCCGCAGCACCTGATTCGATACAATTCCATCCTCTGGCAAAATACCCTTCTGTTGAACGCGATATCGCTGTCGTGCTCGATGAAACGATTCCATCTTCCCGCATCCGGGAAATCATTGCATCCTATCCAACAGAACTGATAGAAGAGGTCTCCGTATTCGATTATTTCAAGGGCGGCAATATCCCGGAGGGCAGGAAAAGCCTCGCATTGAATATTCTCTACAGAGCTCAGGACAGGACCCTCACGGATGAGGAGATCGAAGAACTTCATGCCAAACTGGTGAAAGAGGTTCTTGAAAAGTCGGGTGGGGAGTTGAGGGCATGATGTGCATCCACCAGCTTTCAGAACTCCAAATGCATATTCATTCCGTCTGACCTTCAATATATTTTGTCTGCAGGAAGAATGACTGCGCTCCCAAATCCCGGCACTGGGCGGCACTTTGCAGCGCTTTTCCCCCGTCCGGGACAAGGATTCTGACCCCCCAGGCATCAGTGGTCTCATCCATGCGGGGAGATCATGATTCTTGAAAAGATATCGTTGTGTAATTAACATAGAGAAAAAGAGGTAAGGCAAAGCGAGATGGGCGGCAAAGCACGGCCAGACATAAAGTTAGAACTCAGGTATTTCAAACGATATCCATTATCGGTTGATTGCGTTGTCAATTTTCGCCGCGCAGCGTTTCCCGCAAAAACGGTTGATTACTCGTTCAACGGGCTGAGTATTGTGATAGCATCTGCCCCTCACATTGTGCCCGGTGACGTTTTAACACTGCAGATCAGCGCCTTACATCTCTGTCAAACAGCCCGTGTCCAATGGACAGCTCAAACATCATCAGGACTCAGGGCAGGTCTTCTGAAAGAAGGAGTGTTCAGGGGTGCTCTTTCTCACTACAGCCTCGCGGACATTCTTATAGGCTTTCAAAAAACACTGAAGACCGGGATTCTCGATATAAAACAAGGCGCAATGAACAAGATACTCTATATCAGGAAAGGAGACGTGATATACGCATTCTCAAATCAGCCCGAAGATCAACTCGGGAGGCTGCTGCTGCGCCGTCGGGGGATCACTCAGGAGCAGCATGCCTTTGCCATGGAACAAGAGCGGAAGACGGGCAGACGGTATCCCGAAATATTGGTCAGGGCGGGTATTCTCAGTGCCGAGCGCCTTGTGTCTTTCCGAAAATTGCAGTTGCAAATGATCATAAAGAGCCTGTTCACGGCAACAGATGCACAGTTTGAATTTCATCGAAAATCTTTTTCTTTGCCGGACATCCCGTCATTGTCAGCGCCCATCGCAAATATCATATTTCACGAGGTGAAAAAGAGTGCTGATGTTGTTCTTCTTGAGGAATACCTCCTCGACAGAGTTGTCGATTTTTCTCCGACTCCTCTGAATCTTTTTCAGCATATCAATCTGGAAGATCATGACAGGGCGATTATTTCCCTTGTGGATGGAAAGACAACCATTGAAGAAATCACGAAACTCTCACCATATGACGCATCGAATACGTTGAAAACTCTCTATGCGTTTTTAGAAACGCGCATTCTGGAGATCAAACCAAACAAAGCAACTCCACAGGGGATTGCCTTTGAAGAAGTGATCGAAAAAATACAGGTTACTCCCGATGCTCTGATCGAGAAAATAGAAGACCTGTATAAGACATATTCTGCCTTAAGCTATTACGACGTGTTAGGTGTCCAGAAGACGGCCACCGGAGAAGAGATAAAAAAAGCTTATTTTAAACTCGCGAAGGAATTTCATCCTGATCTGCATTTCAATCTCCCGAGAGATATGAAAAAGAAACTGCTGGAAGTTTTCATCTGTATGACGAACGCGTATCTGACGCTGCGTGATCCCGAAAAGCGGAAAACCTATAGCCCCCGCGAAGACTGCACACGGATAAAGCAGCCCAATACCATGAAAAACCAGGATATTGCTGAATCCAAATTTGCAGAGGGCCAGTACAAATTCAGAAAGCAGGACTTCGAAAAAGCAGCGGATCTCTTTGCTTCAGCAATATATTTCGATCATTCTGTAGCACGGTATTATTTTTATTATGGTTCCGCACTCGCTAAGATCGGGAAACAGAGAGAGGCGCTTGAGGCTCTCAAGAAGGCGCTTGAGCTCAAACCTTCAGATCCGGATATCCTTGCAGAGATGGGTCATGTCTATTTACAACTGGGGTTCCCGCTCAGGGCTCAGGGATACTTTAAGAAGATCCTTCAAAAACATCCTTCCCATAAGAGGGCGCTTGAGGGAATGGCAATAACGTAGACTCCTGGGTGCACCCTTTTGCCTGCTTTTCTCATATGCCCCCCGTTCCCTTGACTTTCCCCCATCACCCTGCTTAAATAGAAACGAATTCTATTTAATGCGGGCAGGTATGAACGAAGATCTTACGGCATCCCTCAGACGTCTGAACCTTAAGGTAACCCCCAAAAGAATTGCCATCATTGAAATACTCATGGGGGCGTCCGGGTATCTGAGCCCTGAGGAGATCTGGAGCAAAATGAAAAAACGGTTTAACCATATTGGCCTTCCGACGGTATACCGGAATCTGGAAGAACTTGAGAAAGGAAATATTATATCCAAGATTACCCACCCGAACCGGCAGCTCTACTACTTTTTCTGTGGCAACAGCGAACATCATCACCATTTCGTGTGCCTGTCGTGCCATACGGTGGATGATATCAGCTTCTGTGCGATCCGTGAGTTGCAGAAAGAGGTCAGGAAAAAACTGAATGCGCAGGTTGTCTCCCACATTCTCCAGGTGAACGGGCTTTGCAAAGAGTGCCTGAAAAAAAGCCTTAAAGAGGATCCTGCATGAAGAAAGGAATATTATCGGTTTCCATACCGTTGCTGCTCATACTACTGATGTCCTTTTCGTGCAGCAAAAAAGAGGCGGTTCCGGTCGGGTATAAAACAATCAAAGTGGTAACAACACTGTTCCCGCTTTATGATTTTGCGAGAAATGTAGGTGGAGAGACGGTTCAGATCGAACTGCTGCTCCCTCCCGGCATTGAGCCACACAGTTTTGAACCCAAGCCTGCTGACATCCGTAAAATCAGTGAGGCAGATCTGTTATTTTATACCGGAAAGTTCATGGAGCCCTGGGTTGAGGATGTTCTGAAAGGAGTTGCCAGCAGAAAT
>Ga0111182_1014_pt1 | contig 15946 bp, 10 predicted proteins | sample DeeMarSWOR324_28_FD_80239 | JGI IMG/M metagenome (GOLD analysis project Ga0111182, IMG submission 80239) | Nitrospira bacterium SM23_35 | reverse complement strand
CTTCCTTAGCGATATCAGAGAATATCCTGAAATCTATCGTTCTCGAATATGCGCTTGCACCAACAAGGATCATTTTTGGTCTGTGTTCCAGGGCAAGCCTTCTCACATCCTCATAATCGATATATCCGGAATCTTTATGAACGCCATATGATACAGATTTGAACAAAGTCCCTGAAAAGTTAACCGATGCACCATGTGACAGGTGTCCTCCATGGCTCAGGCTCATGCTTAATATGGTATCACCCGGTTTAAGGACAGCAAAAAAGACCGCCATGTTGGCCTGCGAACCTGAATGGGGCTGGACATTCGCATGCTCAGCACCGAAGAGCTTTATTGCACGCTCTATTGCGAGTGTTTCAACAACGTCTGCGTACTCACATCCGCCATAGTATCTTTTCCCGGGGTATCCTTCGGCATATTTATTGGTGAAGACCGAACCCAGGACTTCAAGCACCGAAAGGCTTGCATAGTTCTCTGAGGCAATGAGGACAATGTTCCTCCGTTCCCTCTCTATCTCCTTCTGTATAGCTTCGAATACTTCCGGATCGGTCACTTTAAGGTTTTCAAATAGCATGTTTTTTAAGACGACCCTCGATAAGAGATATTTTGACGAGTCTCTGAGCGTGTCTTTCGCCTTCGAAAGGAGTACTGATCCACGTTTTCACAATCTCTTTTGCCAGGTCTCTCCCGACTATTCTGCCGCCGAGGACGAGGATGTTTGCATCATTGTGAAGTCTGCTCATCTTTGCCGTGAAGAGCTCGTTGCAGAGAGATGCCCTTATCCCCGGGAATTTATTTGCTACAATGGACATCCCTATCCCCGTCCCGCAGATGAGGATGCCCCTCCCGGCTTTTTTTGCAGAGACGGCTTGGGAGACTTTCTCGCCAAAATCCGGGTAATCCACTGATTGCGGCCCATCAGTCCCGTAATCAATACATTCAAGACGGAGTTCATGCAAGAGGGAGATAATCTCTTTTTTCAGTTCGATACCCGCGTGGTCACAGCCGATTGCAATGGTCATTTTGGTATTCGGTCCCTGGAAACTCTTAATATTATCCGACGGGTTCACGGGAAGTCAAGAATGGCACGCCTAAAGGCTTTTGCTCGTTTCTATTCTTGGGAAAAGCGCAGGACCTTTGCAAATCTTTGTGCCGGGTTTCAGCAGCCCCCATTGCATTTCGGTCATGAGCGTGACGCTTGAAATGTCCTCTGTCATGTTGAGTTGTTTCCAAATCTTCTCTGCGGTAGCGGGCATGAAAGGAAAGAGAAAAAGAGCGATAATTCGCAAGGCCTCAGCAAGGGAATAGAGAACCTTTGAGAGTTTGCGAATATTATTTGTTTTCCAGAGGTTCCAAGGGGCTTCATCTTCTATCAATTTATTGGCATGACTGATTGTGTCCCAGATGGTGTCGATGGCATGCCCGAAGGAGAGGGTTTGGAGCGAGCTGTCAAACGCGCCGGGCATATTTTCCACATGATTCTTCAATTGGAGGACCCGTTGCATTTCGGTTTCTGCCTCCCCAGTCTCTGGAAACCGATCAGGTATAGTGCCTCCGGAATATTTTTCGATCATAGTCAAAGTCCTGCTCAGCAGATTTCCGAGGTCATTCGCGAGATCTGTATTGAACCGTTTGATGAGAGCATTTTCAGAAAAATCTCCATCGAGGCCAAAGGGGACTTCCCTGAAGAGGAAATACCGGAAGGGATCTGTGCCGAATTGATCCGCAATTTTCCGGGGATCAACAACATTTCCGATCGACTTTGACATCTTTTTCCCTTCGACAGTCCACCAGCCGTGAGCAAAGATATTGTTCGGCAGCGGCATTCCGAGTGCCATGAGCATTGCTGACCAGTAAATTGCATGTGTTGTGAGGATATCCTTCCCGATCAGATGATGGTCGGGAGGCCACCAATAATCAGAGTTCAGAGGCGAGATGTCGGAAGTCGGAGTTGGGATATCAGAAGTCGCAGCGAGATTTCTTCTCCGCGAGGGAGCAAGGTATTGTGTCGCGGAATAATAGTTCAGCAGTGCATCGAACCAGACATAGGTTACAAAATTCGGATCAAAGGGAAGGGGGATTCCCCAGGCAAGTCTCTGTTTTGGTCTCGAAATGCAGAGATCACCGAGCTGGTTATTTTTCAGGAATCCGAGCACTTCATTCCGTCTTGTCTCCGGCAAGATGTAGAGAGGATTCTCTTCGATATGCCTGATAATACGTTCCTGATATTTTGACATCAGGAAAAAATAATTTTCCTCGGATATCTCTTCCACAGGCCTCTTGCAGTCGGGACATTTGCCTTCCTCAATTTCTTTTTCTGTCCAGAAACGTTCATCAGGTACACAGTACCACCCTGAATAGAGCCTCTTTTCAATTTCGCCCTTTTCGAAGAGCGTTCCGAGCAGTGTCTGGACAAGGTTTATATGTTCAGGGTCTGTAGTCCGGATGAAGGCATCGTTCTGAATGGAGAGCTTGCGCCAAATTCTCTTGTAATTCTCCACCATCGTGTCTGCGTGAGCCTTTGGCGTCATACCTTTCTCCTGTGCCGCCTTCGCAACTTTCTGCCCGTGTTCATCGGTCCCTGTCAGGAAGAAAACCTCGTTGCCCTTCAGCCTGTTGTAACGCGCGAGGATATCAGCTGCTACCGTGGTGTAGGCATGCCCGATATGGGGTACATCATTGACGTAATATATCGGAGTGGTGATATAAAACTTGCCTTTCATTTATTCTGAGACCTCTTTTTCCGTTTCCTCGGGTACCATTTTCTCCGTTTATCTCTTCTGCCCGGTTTCTCCTGTTGCTGCACGGAATCAGGGGGCTTTTGAGATGCAGCGTTGCCTTCAGTGGCGCGCTGGGTCGACGGCTCATTTGCATCCACAAGAGAGTCACTCGATGCAACGACTATCTCCCCTGCTTCTTCGTCTTCTGTGATCGCAATTGTTTCACTTTCAGAATATACGGGTTCTTCCTGCGGAGCTTCGGAATATTCATAGCCTAAACAGCACATGAGCCTTCCGCATGATCCCGACAGCTTGCTGGTGTTCAGCACTAATTCCTGTTTTTTAGCCATCTTGATAGAGATCGGTTCGAATGAAGTCAGAAACTTCGTACAACAGAGTTCGCGGCCGCAGATACCTAAACTGCCGACTATCCGCGCACTGTCCCTGACACCGATCTGCCTCATCTCAATCCTGGTCTTGAAGCGAGAAGCGAGGTCCTTGACGAGTTCCCTGAAATCGATCCTTTTTTCTGCTGTGAAGTAAAAAACAATCCGTTTCTTGTCGAGAGTGGCTTCTGTACAAATAAGCTTCATGGGAAGGCCCCGAGCCATGATTCTTTCGAGACAGTACTCCCTTGAATCTGTTTCCAGGGTCTTGTTCTCTTCCTTCTGCTGAAGGTCATCCTCCGTTGCCTTGCGGATGATTTTCTTAAATTTCTTATCGGAATCATCTGCTGTGCGGGGTTCGATGATGATAGTCCCCAGGTTGATACCAAGCTCGGACTCAACTACCACCAGGTCACCTTTCCTGACTTCAAGTCCGTCGACCTCGAAATCGTATATTTTCCCGCAGGGCTTGAAACGAACTCCCACAACATCAGGCATATGGTCCACCCATGTCTTTCCTCAACAGGGAACTGGCATAGTTCCAGGTGAGTGATTTATTGAGATTGAAATGAATACGTTTTTTCAGGGTATTCAACCGCTGATACTGTTCTATTATACCCTTAATATCCATAGCGCTGCTCAGTTGAGCGATGTATTCCTTCATGTCAGAATTCACAAGGTGTTTTTCGTCCTGTGTTATTTTCAGGACAGCCATGTCTCTGAGCAGTATGAGCATGAGGTCGAACCATTTCTCCATCTCTTCCCGTGAACCCCAGCTGTCTTTAGCCATAGTGAGCATGCCTTCCAGAAGCGCAAGGAATCGCGTTCTTTGCTCCATAAGGTCTCCCGAGAGTATATTGCCCGGTTTTCCCATCGAAAGCCTCAAGACCGCTTCAAGGTGCGGTTCGTAGATTGTGGTTCGAGGTGTTTCTCCTGTCTTCTTATGCTTCCTTCCCGACAGGCGACCGGTTCCCTTTTGTATGACTTCTTCACAATCCTTCAGCGAAAGAGGCATAAAGTTGATCCGTGAACATCGTGACCGCATTGTGTCAGGCAGGCGATCCGGATTGGATGATACGAGGATTATCAGGCTTTGCTCCGGTGGTTCTTCAAGAGTTTTCAGGAATGCATTTGCAGCGGATTGATTCATGGCCTCTGCATCATCCACGATGACAGTCTTATACCTGCCCTCAAAGGCCTTCAAAGAAAGGATTTTGTCAATTTCCCGTATCTCCTCTATTTTGATCAGGCCGTTTTCAGGTGATATTAACCGGAAGTCCGGGTGCATATTTGCGTCGATTTTCCTGCAGGAAGAACATGCATCACAACAGTCATATGCTGTAATCTGATTGTCGTGCCCCTGAGCTGCAAAGCAATTGAGCGCCTTGGCAAGATTGATTGCAGTCATTTTTTTGCCTATGCCGGATTCTCCTGCAAACAGGTATGAGGAGGGTATTTTCCTCCGTTCCAGCGTTTTCCGGAGGATGCGTATTGCCCGGTCCTGCCCGATGATATCCCGTAAAGCCATTATAAACTCGCAGTCTCACTGATTATCCGGATGATTTTTCTGTGGGTCTCATCGATGCCGGCGGTGGTCTGGATCAGTTTTATCCTTTCAGGATCTTGTGCGGCAAGCAGGTGATATCCGTTTCTCACCCGCTCGTGGAATGAGGTAGCCTCAAGCTCAAGCCTGTCCGTTTTATTGATGCCCTGGTTTCTCAGTAATCCTGTCTTCACATCGAGGTCGAGCAGCAGGGTGATATCAGGTCTCATCCTGCCGGTTGCGATCAGGTCAATGGAATCGATCAGATGGAGGTCGAGTCCTCTGCCGTACCCTTGATAGGCAAGAGTCGAATCGGTAAACCGGTCGGTAATGACAATGGCTCCCCTGTTCAATGCAGGCATAATAACCTCCTGAATATGCTGTGCACGGGATGCAAAATACAGCAGCAGTTCGGTGAGAGGGGACATCCCTATGTGTTCAACAGCGAGCAGAACCGTTCTTATCTTTACCCCGATTTCTGTACCGCCCGGTTCTTCGGTAAGAAGGACGTCAGCTCCCTTACTGCTCAGGTATTTGTACAGGAGTTTCCCCTGGGTAGATTTCCCGGAACCCTCTATGCCTTCAAATGAGATGAAGGTTCCTTTCATGCCGTCCGACCTTTCATCTCAGAACTCAGCTCGGACAGAATCCGGAAAATCTTTGCTGTTTCTGCAGGGGTTCTCGACCCTGTCCCGCAGGATGGCGTCAACAAGATCTGTGACAGCAGCAGGTCGGCAGGTATGGAATGTGACAAAAGCTCGATCCCCAGCTCTAACCGCTTTTTTAAAGATTCAGTATTCTCATGCTGTATGGCTTCGGTTGTCGGGACAATGCCCCAGGCGAGGTATCCGTTCTTTTTCAAAAATGATGTGAATTCCGCTGGGTAGAGCGGGATTGTTTCAATGTAGTCATATGCATCAAAGCTTATGATCGTGACGCCGGAGCGAATGACCAACGGCCAGTCAGCATTGCTGCAGCAATGAATACCGGCAAGCCCGGAGGCCTCTTTAATGGTATCTGTTGCGGCCTGCAATAACCGCAGGGCCTCTTCAGGTGCCACGCCGATGTAGCTTGAGCTGCCGAGGGCAGAGAGAACAGGCTCATCAATAAAAATGATGACCCGGTCGGCAAAGGGTTGCAGAATCCCGATCTGCCACCTGATCTTTGCCTGAAGAAGCAGGAGCGAAATTTCCCGTAATTCTTCGTCAAAATAGAGCGATCTTCCCCGGGCATCTTTGAGTCCGAGGGTGAATGTCAGCGGCCCGGTAATATGTCCTTTGATGAATTGAAAATGTCTGCCGGCTGCAGCACGTCTGAAGGCATAAAGCCCGCTTGCAAAGGCTTCAGAGATGGTCAGCTTCAGATCGTCTGTACAGGTTTCGTAAAATCGTGCAAGATCTTCGCCATCTTCTCCTACCCATATTGTCTCTCTCTGTTCGTCGATCTTCAGAGACGGCATGCCTTCGGAAACCTGGGGTATCATAAATTCTCGGAATGATACACCGGGCAGTTGTGGCCAGAAGGGGATATCAAAAGTATCAAGCACGAGCCTGCATGCTTCGTCAGGATTAGTATGGGGAAGACTGCCAATGCCGGTTGTGAGGAACGGTGTAAACATTTTTAGATGATACTCTATCAGTAAGTTCTCAAGTCAATAAGAAAAGTTTAAAAATTCCGGTAATGACCGGTAAAAGGAGGAATTCTTAGCGTGTAGTGAACGGAATAAAAACGTATTCACCCCCGTGCGGGGGTGAATACGCTATACACGAATTTCTATGAACACAGAGAAAATGAGTCTATTTGCTCTTTCTCCTCTGGAACTTGGTTTTCTTTCTGAGCTTGTCGTGTTTGTGCTTGCTCATTTTTTTCTTACGCCACTTTTTGACGTTTCCCACTCATTCACCTCCCTCTTAAAAACAGTAGACAGCAAACAGCAAACAGTATACAGGATACAAAAAAATTTTTTCTATTTCCAGTTCTCTACCTACTACCTACTGTGCACTGTATTCTTTGGCCTGGTCCATGAAAGCTTCAAGCTGTATCTCGACCGTCGGAGATTCGGTCCCGTCATACGGGATGCTGATACATGGTATGCCGTAGTCCCTCGTTATACCTCTCAGGATCGCTGTGACGATTGTCCCCGGCATGCAGCCAAACGGCATCGCATTGACAATACCCGATGCTCCTCTTTCGATAAGATCGATGCATTTTCCCACACTCAGGATAGTCTCACCTTCGAAGGAGCTATGCACATAGGGTGAAGCCTTCTGAAGGATCTCTTTTGTCTCCGGTTCATGCAGTGTTTTCAGGAAATCCCTGAAGAAACGGCTGTATCTGTGTTCGATTCTTTTCTGGAAAAACCTTTTCAACAGAAAATTAATAATAGCAGACTTGTCTTTTTTTAACAATGCCTTCCTAAGCCCCATCAGATTGACATAATAAACCCATTCCTCCACAGGTGCAAGCCATACCTGCCCCCCCAATGCCTCGATCTTTCTCACAAGATTGTCGTTGGAGAATTTGTGGGATCTTACAAAAATTTCTCCGATAATTCCTATGAGCGGTCTCTTCCCCGCTTCTCTCGGAAGATGCCCGAAGTCCTTCCTCATGTTACCCAGGACTGCGTCAATATTGTTGCCGTTGGTCCTCCTGAGCGCATGGTAGAGTTTCTGAGTATACGAATCGTATAATTGATCAGCAGATCCTCGTGAACACTCATAGGGCCGGGTCTCGTGAAGGGATTTCGTGAGCAGTTCGTATGCAATAATTCCTTTCCATGATTGCAAACTAAAATCCTTCCCGACCATCCCGAGGTCCGCATAGAAAGATGTGTCCTGGGTTGGTGCAAAAATCGGCACATCGGTAATCCCTAACTTTTCGAGAACAATTTTATGGAAAACATTATACTGCCCGAATCTGCATGGTCCCGTACCGGATGGCATGAAAAAAGCGCTTTCCTCTGGGATGAAATCGGCCTCCATGACCTTTCTCACCATATCTCCGGTGGTTACCAGACACGGATAGCATTCTTTCCCTGATACAAATTTCTTTCCGAGATCGATTGCAGTCTTATCAGACTCGGGAAGAACCTCCGCACTGATCCCGCAGTGCTCAAAGGCAGCTGCTATCCCATGCACATGCACAGACATGCGTGGCAGGTAAATGGTCCTCTGCACCTGTTTTGTCATTGGCGCCTGGTGACGAGCTATTCTCTCCTTTTGTCTGTTCACCGCATGCTCCATGTAATCGGCGGTTCGATTCTGAATACTGTCGATAAAAGCCTCGCATCTGGTAATTGCCCCGGCATCCGCACTATGTTCATCAATTTCTATGTGGAGAAACGGTTTCGCGCCCATTTCCTGTTTAAAATATTTAAGAATGAATGAATCAGGTCCGCACAGAAAATTACCGGTGTAAATTGGATACAGGTTGTGAGAATCTCTGACAAGCCGAGCAGCTTTGAGAATTCGCTGCCCGGATCTCCAGTACATATTCGGCCATTCTTTGTGAATCGAATACTGTTCGAAAGGCAGGAAATCGAAAGGGATTGATGCGATGCCAAGGTCAGACAGTTTTCTGGGGATTTCGAGATTTACTCCGCTGTCAAAGGCATTGTAAGCCCTGCCGATTATTACCACAGAAAGTTCTTTGCAGGCAGAGAGAAATTCAGAACCTTTCCGCTTAATTGCATCCGCGAACGACTTCTGTGCCTTTTCTCCTGCATCAAGAGCTTGTGAAATGCGGGATTGCTTTATCCTGAACGGTTTCAGAACCTGTTTCAGTTCATCGAGGAGGAATTTCTTGCCCTGCCGAAGATTGACCACTGGGGTAAGGAGCTTGATACCCTTAAAGGCTATGCGTGATACATATGGAATGGTCTGCGTGTGGGGACAAGCCATGCCCCGTTCATATATATCTTCCGGTGAGTTCAGGTTGATAAAACTGGGGATAAAAAGGGCATCTACGTTTTGACTCAGCAGGTACTGAATATGACCATAAGCCACTTTCACCGGAAAACAGGCTTCGGCAAGAACCCGCTCAAGGCCAAGGTTCACAATTTGTCTGTCTGTTTTTAGAGAGACCTCGACATGGAATCCGAGTTCCCACAGCACTGTTGTCCAGAAAGGAAGATAGTCATGGAAAAAGAAGATATAGGGTATCCCGATTTTCGGCCTTGAAACCTGATTGTTGTCCTTCGCATGTTCTTTTCGGCTTTCGTGTTCTTTCCAGAGCATCTCTTCCCTGAATGCAAAGAGATCCGGAAGCCCAGAATGCTTCCTCTTTCGCACATCGTATTTTTCACACCTTCCCCCGTAAAAGAGAAACCCCTCTTCTCCGGTAATCTTGACGCGGTTTATCTCACATACATTCGGACATCCTTTGCACTCAAAGGATGATATTTCATACGGACGCCTCGACAACTCGAAGCCTTTGAATGTCGATCGTGTTTTCTTATCTGTTTTGTGCTGCATGGCGATTAATGCCATACCGATAGCACCGGTGACATCATGATTGGTGGGAACGGTTATCTGTTTCTTCAGGTATTTTGAGAAAGCTGAGACTACTGACCTATTAAATGCAACACCGCCCTGGAAAAAAATATGCTCGCCGATATGCTTGCCGGCGACCACCCTGTTTATGTAATTCTGGACTATAGAATAGGCGAGACCGGCAAGCAGGTCTTTCCTGTCTGCCCCTTTCTGCAGATTTGCCATGAGCGAGTTTTCCATGAATACGGTGCATCGTTCGCCCAGTCTGCACGGAGTCTTTGCAGAGAGTGCAAGTTCTTCGTATTCTCCTTTAATGGATATATTGAGTTTTTCGGACTGTTCCTCAAGGAATGAGCCTGTTCCTGCCGCGCAGGCCTTATTCATTTCGAAGTCAATGATAACTCCGTCCTTCAGAGAGATATATTTGGAATCCTGTCCCCCGATTTCGAATATGGTATCAACTTCTTTATCAATAAAAGCAGCTGCTGTAGCCTGAGCCGTAATTTCGTTTTTTACAATGTCGGCCCCGACGTAATCGGCAATCATGTATCTTCCCGAACCGGTAGTCCCGACACCCATAATCTCTACCTGGTCACCGACCTCTTCCCCTGTTTCTGCAAGACCCTGACGTACTGCCTCAATCGGGCGTCCGGCTGTCATAAGATACCGCTTTGACAAAAGTCTCCCCTCTTCATCAATCACGGCGAGATTTGTGCTGATCGAACCAATGTCTATACCAAGGTAGGCCTTTGTCTTATCGGAGGATTGAGAACGAAGGATCAAGGATGAAGAGCCATCGTTTTCCAGTGCAACAGGTATGCTATGCCCATGATCCCCTAAAGGAGGATATCCCTCCTCGACAGGGCGGTATGAATGCAAAAAATCATCGAGCAGCGATACGTCAAAATGGTGTATGGTGCCCTCATGCAGATTTTTCAGTGCCGCACCGATTGCCCCCATGAGGGCATAATCATCGGGAACAAGGAGGTCATCAATTCCAAAAATCTCCCTGAAGGCTCTCACCATCCCGTGATTCGCTGCCACACCACCCTGGAAGGACACCGGCTGCACGATCTTTCTCCCCCGCGATATGGACCCCTTAAAGTTTCGTGCAACGGCAAAGCAGAGACCTGCAACGATATCGTCAACGGGAGTTGCAATCTGCTGGAGATGAATCATGTCGGATTTCGCGAATACGCTGCATCGTCCAGCAATTCTGGGAGGTTTTTTTGATTGCAGGGCGAGGTTGCTGAATTCATCTATGGTAAGCCGCAATCGCTCTGCCTGCTGGTCAAGAAAAGAGCCTGTTCCGGCAGCACAGACTGAATTCATCGAGAAATCCTTTATTGCGCGTCCATCCTCACCCAGAACGATAAGCTTGGAATCTTCTCCCCCCATTTCGATGATCGTTTTTATCCAGGGGAATAATGCATGAGTTGAGAATGCCTGCGCCACAATCTCATTCACAGGCTTTATGTTGAGCAGAGAGGCAATGAGTCTTCCTGCGGAGCCGGTAACCGAGAGTGAAAGATTTTCCGGTGAAAGTGCAAGGTCTGGGGGGATTTCCCTGATAAGCTTCAGAGCAAAGGATAGAGAATGGCCTTTGTGCCTCTCATAACGGCTGTACAGTTTTCTCCCCTGTTCAGTGAGGACAACAAGCTTTACGCTGACGGAACCGGCATCAAGACCGATGAAGTTCATCACCTCTCCGATTGTTTCAAATTATACCACAGACACGTCAGACTGAACCTGCTCGCCTGTCAGCAAGTATGCTTTCAAGACGTGGCAATCTGCCCGAAAAAGTTGAAATTGCTTGCCCCAATCAAGTTCGGGGCCGTGAGGACACTTTATTCCGCTGGATTTGGGTATTAAGATCCAATGAAATCACTAGCATGTCTGATCTCTTGCAACCATTCAGATTGCACTTTGCAGATTACTGCGGGGTTAGTTCATTATTTGCCCAACGAATAAAAAGGCGAATTATAAGGCAGGAACATTGAGCAACGGGAAATTCATCTCTTCACGTTGCTTGTAAAAAGCCCGTGCACAGAGCCGGGCAAGATTCCTTACCCGTGCTATATATGATGTCCTCTCCGTGACCGATATGGCTCCCCGCGCGTCAAGTAAATTAAAGGTGTGGGAACACTTCAGGCAAAACTCATATGAGGGAAGCACGAGGCCGATCTTGTTCAGCCTGATGGATTCTTTTTCATATGCGTCGAACTGCCTCATCAGAAGGTCAGTATCAGCATGATCGAAATTGAATTTCGAAAATTCCACTTCGTCCATGTGGTGGATCTCACCATATGTTACTCCCTTGGACCACTCCAGGTTGAACACGTTATCCACTCCCTGCAGATACATGGCAATCCTCTCAAGCCCGTATGTCAGTTCAAGAGAAACAGGTTTCAGATCAATGCCCCCGACCTGCTGGAAATAGGTGAACTGGGTTATCTCCATTCCATCAAGCCAGACTTCCCAGCCGAGCCCCCAGGCCCCAAGCGTGGGTGATTCCCAGTCATCTTCGACAAATCTTATGTCATGCTTGAGAGGATCTATGCCCAGATAGGCAAGACTCTCGAGGTAGACTTCCTGACTCTCCTTCGGAGATGGCTTGAGAATCACCTGGTACTGATAATAGTGCTGAAGCCTGTTCGGATTTTCTCCGTACCGCCCGTCAGTAGGCCTCCGTGACGGTTCAACGTATGCAACTTTCCACGGTTCTGGACCAAGGACTCTGAAGAATGTGGCAGGGTGGAATGTCCCGGCCCCCACTTCAATATCATATGGTTGGAGAAGAATACATCCCTTATCCGACCAGAACTGCTGGAGCTTTCCAATAAGATTCTGAAAATACATAGAGTCTCCTGAGAGAAAAAAGCATAAAAGAAAGGAAAAAGGTTTGTCAAATAAATGAGATTGATTTTCAGGCATTACCTGCCAGAATTCTCCTTTAAACGAGCGAGAGCATATCGAAAAAGTCGTAGGGCGGATGTCCTTCCGGGATGTTGCACGGACTGCCTCTTCTTGGCGGGAACAGTCCAGATGGAAAACGCTCGCCGGCTGCTTTCAGAGCGTGTAAAAAGTTTCGATTCAGACGCACATATCTACGTTGAGGGACAAATTTGAGATGTACATCCGGAAAGATTCACTATAGTATTCAGAGACTTTCCTTCCTTCATGTACTGCGTTAGCAAATCAGTAGGGACTGGAGGACTAAATATATAGCCTTGTATCCCGTCACTCCCCTGTTCATGAAGGAATGCCAGTTGCTGTTCATTCTCCACACCTTCGGCGATGACCTTTAAATTGAGAGTGTGTGCCATGGCAATTATTGCATTAATGATAGCCCTATCATCAGGATCAGTGCTGAGATTTCTTACGAAGGATCGGTCTATCTTTAAAATATCTATCGGGAATTTTTTAAGGTAGCTCAATGATGAATAACCAGTTCCAAAGTCATCAATTGAGAGTCTTATCCCCATGTTTTTCAATTCATTTAAAGTAATAATTGCCATTTCAGTTGATTCAATTAAGATACTTTCTGTAAGTTCCAGCTCTAAATATTTAGGTTCCAAACCTGTATCATTCAACAGCCGAGCTACAGTTTCTAAGAAGGTTTTTTGTTTAAACTGAGCACTGGATATGTTTACCGTCACATATATCGGAGCAAACCCCGCATCCTGCCATGCCTTGTTTTGTGCACAGGCTGTACGCAATACCCACTCACCAATGGGAACAATGAGGCCAGTTTCTTCAGCCATTGGAATAAATGTCGACGGTGGTAGCAACCCTTTTTCTTCGTGCAACCAGCGTAATAATGCTTCCGCACCAATAATCTTCCCACTGCTGATATCTAACTGTGGCTGATAGTATACTTGTAGCTCTTTGCGATCTAATGCCTTCCGTAGACTATTCTCCATTGCAATTCGTTCAATGGTAACAATGTTCATTGACTCTGTATAGAATTGGAAGTTATTTCTCCCTTGGTCTTTTGCATAATACATTGCCCTATCAGCATTCTTCAGCAGAGTGTCTACGTCTTCACCGTCATCAGGATATAGGGATATCCCGATACTTGTGGTAATGAACATTTCATTGTTTCCTACAATAAAAGGGTGCCTAAATAAATCGAGGATTCTTTGAGCCACTTTTGATGCACTTTGAATGTTGCTGATTTCAGTAAGGAGCAGGGTAAACTCGTCTCCACCCAAACGTGCCACAGTGGTATGTGACTCCTCTGTATCTATACGAGCGATAGTGTCACTTTTACGCACATATTTAGCTAAACGATCAGCAACACTTTTTAACAGGTTGTCTCCAACATCATGGCCAAACGTATCATTGATCCTCTTGAAATTGTCAAGATCAAGAAAGAGTACGGCTACCACTCGCTTATGCTGTTTAGCCGATGCTAATGCTTGTTGCAGGCGGTCTTTTAAGAAGTGACGGTTAGGCAAATCCGTTATCGTATCGTGATACGCAATATACGTGATTTGCTCTTCAGAACGCTTGCGATCACTAATGTCACGAACAATCCCTACAGAACACCACTTTCCATTAATTTGGATTGCTGAAGTAGAAACTTCAATCGGAAATTCAGTCCCATCTTTTTTGATAGCAGAGAATTCTAATGTATTACCAATAGCTGGCCCTTGTCCCGTTTTCTTAAATTTCTCGAACCCCTTGCTAGCGTCTTCATGATATCTCTTGGGACTAAGAAACGAGTGTAAGTCTTTCCCTAAAGTCTCGTCGCTTGAATAACCAAATATTTTTTCTGCAGCAGGATTCCAATAAGATATCTTGCCTTCGCTATCCATTAATAGGATAGCATCCGCTGCTGTATTGCTGATTGCACGGAATCTTGCCTCACTTTCTTTCAGTGCTTCTTGTGATTTCCTGCGTTCAGTTATGTCTTTATCAACCCCACGGTATCCCTTCAGGTTTCTTTTCTCATCTAAAATAGGCATACCATTTGTTCGCACTAGTATTCTTTTCCCATCTTTCCGAATATTCCAGTTTTCAAGATCCTTGATAGGTTCTTTATTCTCGACTATTTTTTGGAAAAGTGGCTTTATCATCTCTGCTTCTTTCGGTGGCATAAAATCAAAAGGTGTTTTCCCGATTATTTCTTCTGGTAAATACCCTAAGAGATCGAAAACCTTCTCAGAACAATACGTGTAAGCCCCTTTTTCATCGACTTCCCAAATCCAATCTGCCATACTGTAAGAAATGTCCTTGAAACGTGCTTCACTCTCACGTACTTCTTCCTCTGCCTGCTTGCGTTCAGTGACGTCTCTCGCTGCACCTACCATTCCGATTACTTTGCCCTTATTGTTTTTCAGCGGAGATTCATCTATCTCAAGCCACACTCTTCTAAGATCTTTCCTGTAAAGTTCTAACAGGTACGGTTTCTGCCTCTTGCCTGTCTTCAGAGCTCTTTCAGTAAGTTCTATGCCTATGGTATTAATCGGGTCTTCAGTAACAAGATTTGTCCACTCTGTCATCATTTCAACAGGGGAGTATCCCAGAATCTGCAGGCATTGTGGACTTATAAAAATCAGCCTATGCTTCATGTCGTGGATATAGAAAATCTCGTTACTATGCTCAATGATGTTCTTGAGTTTCTGTTTACTTTCTTTCAGAGCTATCTCTGCCTGTTTACGGTCGGTAATTTCTTTAGAAATATTATCAACCATATGATTCGTTACTTTCTTAAGGGATTCAAGTAACTCTTCGTTGGAATCTCCGCTGACCCTTGCACTCAAGTCCCCTTTTGAGACTTTGTTTAATACGTCAAAATGTTCGGCAAGGCAAATGGCAAACTCATGAGATTGGTTGACGATTTCCCCGATGTTTTCAGCTGTCAAATTCACTATTTGTTTTAGTTTATTTATCAACTCGATTTTTGATGTTTCTTGTGTTCTTACTGTCGGATCGCCCGTTGCAATCTTTTTCAATGCTTCGAATGTCTCTGAAAGACCAATGGCCAGCTCCATGTTTGCGTCTTCCATCTCACTATCTTTTTCATCAACATGCTTCCTGAATCTCTTGAACTGTTTGCTTGCAGCTTTTATAGTGTCTCTCATTGCGGAAACATCCATATTCAAACTGAAAATCTCACAATCCAAACACATTTCCATCTTTTCTATGAATTTCCCCTGGATTTCGTTTCGGCAACGGGTTCCTGAAATAAGCCAGCACATGAGGTTTTTTATCTCATATGCAGGACAGTCTTTTTCTCTACAAGAAAAAACTTCCCAGCATTTTACCTTCTTGTGTATGACTCCTCTTCGATTCTCTTGACTCTTTTTGTTTAAAGCTGAATTTGGCATCTCAATTTTCCGTTACACTCAACTTTACAGGAGAACAAGAGCCTGTATAATCTTTGGCATCATGCACGAAGATCTTTTTCACAGGCATGACAGTCTCTAATCATTTTGAAGATATCCTTGTCTCCTTAAGGTATTATTACCGTGATCTTTAAGACTGGTTGAAGGCACGTAAGACCTGAGGTGTTCAATATTTCTATTGCCATCCTTTAATTTCGCTTTATTTGTGAATTACAATCTTACAATTCTCAAGCATATTTTATTCCAAAAGGGGGCGATCGTATAAGTTATTGATTATAAAACATACATTGAATTACTGGTTAATGATCTGAAGAGATTATGACAAATCCTGTCAATAATTTTCATAGCAGAATGAAACAAAAACTGACCGTATAGGTTTGGAGCGGAACTCTCCATGGGGCGAAGCATTGAACGATCCTTGATAGGTTGAACAGGATGCGGTTTTCCTAAATTA
>Ga0111182_1013_pt1 | contig 16180 bp, 17 predicted proteins | sample DeeMarSWOR324_28_FD_80239 | JGI IMG/M metagenome (GOLD analysis project Ga0111182, IMG submission 80239) | Nitrospira bacterium SM23_35 | reverse complement strand
GAAATAGAAGAGGTATTCAAAAAGCTTGGCTCGTCACAGGAGGGTCTTAGCGAATCTGAGGCGAAGATTCGACTCTCGAAACATGGCCAGAATAGACTTGCAGAGCAAGAGCAGATCAGCAAACTCAATATCCTCGTCCACCAGTTTACCAGCCCGCTTATATATATTCTCCTCATCGCGTCTTTTGTTACTTTTCTTCTCGCAGAATATATTGACATGGCGGTCATCCTTTCAGTGGTATTGCTCAATGCGGTAATCGGGTATCTCCAGGAGTATAAAGCTGAACAGAGTGTGAGAGCGTTAAAACAGATGGTAGTACCTAAAGCACGGATTCTCAGGGATGGGCAGGAAAGAGAGATAAACAGTGAAGAATTAGTGCCCGGCGATATCGTACTTCTTACCTCCGGATCCAAGGTGCCTGCTGACTTAAGACTCTTTCACACGCTGGAATTAAGAGTCGAGGAAGCGATGCTGACCGGTGAATCGGTTCCCGCAGAAAAAAATGCTTTGCCCATTCAGACTACGAATTTACCCCCCGGGGATCAGACCAATATGGCCTTCATGGGAACAATAGTCGTCAGCGGTAGGGCAAAGGGTATTGTTGTCAATACGGGGCCAACCACAATATTAGGGACAATCGCACAGGAATTGAAGGGGGTGCGGCCGGTAAAGGCCCCCGTTCAGGAAAAGATTGACAGATTTTCGAAACAGATAGGTTTGCTTGTTCTTGCGGCTTCTGCCGCGGTTTTTCTCTTTGGAGTGCTCACAGGAGAAAGCATAAAGGACATGTTTATGACTGCAGTTGCCGCAGCTGTTGCAACGGTACCGGAAGGGCTTCCGATCGTAGTAACAATCGCAATGGCTGCCGGGGTAGCAAGGATGGCCAAACGGAATGCCATCATACGCAATCTTCCAACCGTTGAAACGTTGGGAAGCACAACCGTTATCTGCTCTGACAAGACAGGTACACTGACCAAGAATGAAATGACCGTCCTGCTGGTTTACGACGGCGAGCATACATACGAGTTAACCGGCAGCGGCTATGAACCCAAAGGCGAGATACTTCATGAAAAGATGCCCGTGGAACCGCACGAATTAGCAATACTCCTCCACGTGTTCCGAATAGGGTTGCTCTGCAACGAGTCCGACATCTATGAAGAGGAAGGTCAGTTCAGAATCGATGGAGATCCAACTGAAGGAGCGCTCATTGTCTCAGCCATGAAAGCGGGACTGAACCCGGAAACAGAAAGAGCGAGTTATCCGAGGCTCGGTATCATCCCGTTTGAATCTGAACGAGGCTATATGGCAACACTTCATGAACATAAGGGCAAAAAGATCATCTTTGCAAAAGGTGCAGTGGAAAAGCTCCTTGATATGTGCACTTCCTGTGTTATCAGTGAACATCTCATACGGAAAGATTTTGTGAAATTTGCGAATACCCTAGCAAAACAAGGGCTGAGAGTTCTTGCTATGGCGTATAAGGAGATGCCCGATGATACAACGGAGATGACACACCATGATATAGAATCCGGGCTAATCCTGACGGGGTTACAAGGCATGATTGATCCGCCAAGAGAGGAAGTAAGGCAGGCAATTGATGGATGCAAAAGGGCTGGTATACGGACGGTCATGATCACGGGTGACCACGCGATCACCGCTGAGGCTATTGGAAAGCAGCTAGGCATTACACAGGAACAGTCGCATGTGGTAACCGGCAAGGAGCTTGAGGTTATCGGCGATGATGAACTATTCAAGAAAGTCCGGGAGACATCGGTTTATGCGCGTGTTGCCCCACAGGATAAGCTCCGCATTGTTCAGCAGATAAAGGAACATGGTGAAATAGTCGCAGTCACGGGTGATGGAGTCAACGATGCCCCTGCACTCAAGGCAGCACATATTGGAGTTGCAATGGGCAGAACAGGTACGGACGTCGCGAAAGAAGCTGCTGACATGGTAATAGCAGACGATAATTTTGTGAGTATATTCCACGCGGTAGAAGAAGGGCGTGTTGTTTTTGAAAATATCAGAAAAGTGATCTTTTTCCTCATTCCCACAGGTGTTGCTGCAATACTGTCTATAATAATCTCACAAGTGCTGAAACTTCCGCTTCCCTATCTTCCTTCACAACTGCTTTGGATCAATCTGGTAACAAATGGCCTGCAGGTTCTTGCACTTGCCTTCGAGCCGGGAGAAGAAGGGATCATCAATAAACCACCGAGGTCACCACATGAAGGACTCATGTCTAAGCTTCTTATCCAGAGAACTTTTCTTGTGGGTTGTATAATCGCTCTTGGCGTTATCGGAAACTACGTTCTTGCATTACGATCAGGTGATTCTCCCGAACAGGCCAGAACTGTAGCCGTTACTACAATGGTATTTTTTCAGTTCTTCCAGGCGTGGAACTCGAGGTCCGAGACGAAATCTATTTTCCGTATCAGCCCGATGAGCAATCCTTTTCTCTTTTACGGTATGCTTGCCTCTGTCTTTGCTCATCTTGCCGTTATATATGTGCCTGCCTTACAGTGGCTATTCAGAACAGCACCCTTGGCCATGATGGAGTGGGGAGAAATACTGTTAGTATCAATTACGATTATTTTTGCGGTAGAAATTGATAAATGGATGAGGCGAAAGAAGTTGGACGATCAATAAAAAGGAGTTTTTCGATGAAATTAATTTTTGTAGCATTCATGTTGTTATTCTCCGGAGAAGCAGCATTTGCTTACGAACAGCCAAAGTACGAGATCGTTAAAATATATAAAGGTTTTGAATTGAGGCGCTACGCCCCCTACATTGTGGCTGAAACTGTCGTATCGGGAAAGTTTGATGATGCGGGTAATAAGGCCTTCAGAATTTTGTTTAAATACATCTCGGGAGATAACCTGAAAAAAACAGAAATCCCGATGACAGCCCCGGTCAATCAGTCTCCTGCAATAGAGTCCGCGGAAAAAATAGAAATGACAGCTCCTGTGGAACAGACTCCTGATGGGGAAAATTCGGATTCTTATGTGTTCAGCTTCATAATGCCCTCAAAGTATACGCTGGACACGCTGCCGATTCCAGCAGACCCACGCATAAAACTCCGGCAGGTTAAATCAAGGCTGTTGGCAGCGCGCACTTATTCGGGAACCTGGTCTGAGAAGCGCTACAGGGAGAATGAAACCGCCCTCTTGGAAGCAGTAAAGGCTGCGGGGTTCACTGCAGTTGGTGAGCCGATTTTTGCTCGATATAACTCGCCTTTCTCTTTATGGTTTTTACGCAAAAACGAGGTTCTTTTGGAAGTTGAAGAAGAGAGAGATATCCAACAATGATATTAGTATTTTGTCGGAAATTGAGCAGAGTGCATATGATGAATACATTCTCTTTATCTGCAAAGCATCAAGATTATTGACTTGTGAGCATACCCCTCAAAACTCCTATGTTTCCTGCGGGGTGAAAAAGACAAAAAGCTATTCCGGGTTTGTAAGAGGCAACCCCGCTTCCTGTAACAGAGATGTGATGATCAACTTATAGATTTGGAAAGTACGCATGGAATCTAATAATAACATCGGCATTACATTCTAAAAAAATTACTTGATTCCTGCAGACCTGCATGGGAAAATTAGGAGAATAAAATTCCAAGGAGGTATGTGATGAATCAGGAAGATTTAAAAAAAATTCTCGCAGGATTGAGCATTACTGCCCTTGTCACCGGAACAACCCTCATAGGAGTTGGATACCCTGAACCGGCGCAAGCAGCCTGAGCGGGGAGCAAGGGTTCCGGGGGAACCGAAGCAGTTGGAGAAAAGGCTTTAACGGGTGGTGACGCCCAAAAAGGAAAGCAGCTTTTTGCAGATCCTAAATTGGGAGGAAGCACGAACGATAAAAGCTGTAATTCCTGTCATCCTGACGGAAAAGGTCTTGAAAATGCCAAGGATGTTGAAAGCATGACTCAGAAATGTATAGAGAAGGCACTGGAGGGGAAACCGCTGGCAGCAGATTCTCAGGAGGTGAAGGATCTGGTTGCGTACATAAAGTCATTACTAAAATAGAATGTTGAATAGCACGTGCGGGGAATAACACCCTGTACGTGCTATTCAATTCACTTTTTTTCGACAATCGGATAGATATCGCCTTATGATGAGGAAAAGCCATTAAGTTAATAAAGAAAGGAGAGACTATGGCAACAAAGGTCGGTCAGAAATATAAATGTACTATTTGTGGCAATGAGGTAGTAGTTACGCATGAAGGCAAAGGAGAACTCGTATGTTGTGGACAGCCAATGTCAGTCATTGGTGATGGGTTTGAATGCAAATAACCGGATTGCAAGAGAACCCTTTAAAGATATAGAAAATTTCCGATGATATCTTTGCCATACCTACTCATTTCCTGTGTGAGTGTGATCTAGAGGCTTCAGAATGGCAACTGTTGCGCCCCAGCCGCCCGCGTCCAGTCCGGCAAGCTTGAATGAGACGACGTCAGGAAGACGTTTCAGCACGGCGTGGACAGTCTTCCTCAGCGTACCAGACCCTTTTCCATGTATTATGCGAACATCGAGGATACCTTTTCTCCTGCACTCCATAAGATACTCCGGCAGTAGGCTCATGACTTCCCGGGGATGAAATGTATGAAGGTCGAGTATGCCATCGATCGGCAGTTCTACAGGCTCCATATTCTCGAGATCCTCGCCCTCCTTGTGATTAATTGCATATTTGTATCAGTATTCTTCATTAATTTCAAGGAAGGTCAAGTGCGGAGTGGCAGATGCATCAGCGAAAGATGTCGAGAGACAGAGCCTACTTTCTTCTGATAGGTTTATCCTATGGGTTGAGATTTCTTCTGATCCAAGTCGAATCTTCTTAAAACACAGTAACAAGGAAATAATATGCCATCACCAAAGACAGTGTTAACTTCGCAGCTGTACCGGTGAGAAAACCAAGCAAGGATCCAATAGCAGATTTTATTGCTCTGTCGACGTGCTTTCCAGCTATCAACTCACCGAGAAATGCACCCAGTATTGGACCGATGATTATCCCCAAAAGCGGGAACGATATAAGACCAATAACTAACCCTATGGCACTGCCCCATATGCCGTATTTTGATCCTTGCAGTTTCTTCGTGCCGTATACGGGTATGACATAATCAAGTAGTGTTACCAGAATTGTTAATCCCGCAAAGATAAGCAGAAACTTGGTAGTAAATGGCTGACTTGAAGTGAACTGCAAGAGTACTAATCCAGCGTAACATACTGGGGGGCCAGGCAAAGCTGGCAAGATACATCCTGCAATACCTACCACTATGGCTATTCCGCTGAAAATCGTAAGTAGTGTGTCAGTCATTCAATCCTTGGGAGTTGTTTTAAATTTACCGCTGATTCTATCAGGATGATATTTGAAGGCCTATCCCTGACGTTACCTCTTGACTGCCTATTTGGCTTACACCTAATATCTCGGTATAGTCTTTTTGTTCCATATGCTTTCCTTCTCCTCAGTATACATTGATTATTGCCTTGTAAGACAGATACATCCATGTTCCTGTAAATAGAGATGACAGGATTATGAAAGGAACGAATGATGGTCACGCTTGAGATATCAATTTTGCCTTCCTTTATCTCAATAAACCTCGCGTTTTTATGTATAACAAAACGTTGATTTTCATCTCAAAGTCGCATCCGACCCAATATGTAATAAATGCGTGTTTGAAGAAGTTTAAAATCTACGAAAGCAGTATCGGGGGTTTCTTTCCAATACTAGTGATCATTGCGGATGAACGTCATAGAATCGTCAATGTCACAGCCCGATAATGTTTTCTAAGCAGCAATAATTGCATTTAACCAATTGAAAATACGAGAAAAAGCAAGTTTTGTTATGTGTAGCGCGGTGACCAGCGAACAAATTTGTCAAGTCGAAGGCGTCAGGTCAGGTCTGGTTTAAAGAAGTGAAGCCCTTAATCCTAGTCGCTCTTAGTTTATTGAAAAAATACCACGGTCAACCGTAAAAACGGATTTTAGCAACTGGAATATTTCCTTTTTATTATCCGGTCGTTTGACCATTATTCTGGCATCTTTCATTACAAAGGTGAGATAAAACCCAAAATTGACTTTCTTGATTTCAAGAAACTCTCTTTCAATCGTGCCCCTCTCATCCTGGAATACAAAGCGAATCTTACGAACATCAAAATCAAGCGTCACCTCGTTGGCAAACCGCTTTTTAAACATCAGAATCACGCCATAGAACGGCAGTACAAAAACAAGCGCATGGAAGATGGCATCCACCGTTGATAACTTCGTGATAAAAAACCCCAGTAAGCTAAATAACAGCAGGAATGCGAATGTAATCCTGTGAAAATAATTAAGGAAGATACGCTCTTCACCCGGCATGTAAAAGGTATAAATATTTTTTGTCATACCCTGTTAGTACAGATGTTCTACCCCTTTGCTGTCAGTATAGCCGCAAAAAAGTATACCGTAACCATTAAAAGGTTTCTACTGTTTCACGGCAAATAAATAGGTGGATAAATAAATAGAATAAATAGGGACGCATGTTCATGCTCATTAGATATGTCTTTTGGTATAGTAAAAATAACCAAATACGGAAATCCCCAGTGACATTTAACCAACTGCTTTACTCCCCGATTTTGATGATAGTTACTTAGGAGTGCATAAGTAAGACATCATTCTCAAAAAATCTCCCCACGCCTCCCTTTGCCAAAGGGAGGTTTTATACCCCTCTTTGGCAAAGGGAGGTTAGGAGGGATTTTATAATTAATGTCTTCATACTTATGATCTTATTAGTATGTCATGTGTTGGAGCCACGTTATAGCTTGGCTCGAACTCGAATGAGGGGTGATCTACGTCAAAATATTCCGCGATTTTCTTGATGGTGCTGCTTTTCACAAAACAGCCACACATATCATAAAGTACCATAAAACGAAGAAGTCTTTTATATGTATAACCAAATCTATTGACAGTGAACTATCGTTCACTCTATAATGAAGCCATGAAGAATACAGTCAGAGAAGACAAGCTGAGGAGCAGAATCAAGAAGATAGCCAATTTTTATCTTCAGAGAGGCAGAATGCCGAGTTATTCAGAAATAGCAGAGATGACTGGATTTCGGTCCAAAAACGCGGTCTATAGACTCGTCAACAAACTCGAAAAACTAAAAGTTCTCGAACGAGATGATAAGGGAAGGCTTATAGCGCTCTCCATAGGATTACCGGTAAAACTGCTCGGAACAGTAGAGGCAGGATTTCCAAGTCCTGCCGAGGAGGAGCTCGCTGATAACCTGTCTCTCGATGATCTCCTCATACAGAATCCTGAGGCAACCTTTTTACTGAAAGTATCGGGAGATTCGATGTCAGAGGCAGGCATACTCCCCGGTGATATGGTGCTTGTCGATAAGGGAGAACAACCCAAGAGTGGAGACATTGTCATTGCCGAGGTCGACGGTGAATGGACGATGAAATACCTTAAAAAACGCGGTGAGAGCGTAGTGCTCATTCCCGCAAATCCCAAGTATCAGCTGATCAGACCGAGAAAAGAACTCAAGATTGCCGGTGTAGTAACGGCAGTAGTCAGAAAATACCGGTAGTTTTACCTCCTTCAGGAAACATATGGATAACCAGCCTTTAACGATCCATTCGTGGCCGAGGGCGATCATCCATCTGGATGCAGACGCCTTCTTTGCTTCCTGCGAACAGGCAATCCACCCGGAGCTCATGGGGAAACCTGTTATAACGGGCAAGGAACGGGGAATTGTTGCAGCAGCTAGCTATGAGGCGAAAGCCAGTGGTGTTAAAAGGGGGATGAGCCTCTATGAAGTAAAGAAGGTCTGCCCGGATATCATTATCCTGCCCTCTGATTATGAGACATACAGCCTTTTCTCCCTCCGAATGTTTGAGATACTCAGACGCTTTTCACCTGATGTGGAGGAGTACTCGATAGATGAGGCTTTTGCCGACCTGACAGGACTGAGGAGAAGTTTTCATGGCTCTTATGGAATGATTGCCCAGAAGATGCAGGAAGCGGTTGAAGAAGAATTGGGGCTTACCGTATCAATTGGACTGAGTATTTCCAAGGTTCTTGCAAAAATAGGATCAAAGCATAAAAAGCCACACGGACTTACCGTCATTCCGGGAAGGGATATTCATCTCTATCTCAAAGATCTTCCTGTCGAAAAAGTCTGGGGAATTGGACCCAACACAGCTGCTTTCCTGAGAAAGTACGGCATTATAACAGCACTGCAGTTTGCCAAAGAGGACGAACACTTTATAAGGAATCACCTCTCCAAGCCCTACCAGGAAATCTGGCATGAGCTGAATGGACGGTCTGTCTATCCCGTTACCACAGAAGAAAAGAGCAGCTACCAGTCTATCAGCAAAGCGAAGACCTTTACTCCTCCCTCTAACGATGAAACATTCATCTTTGCCCAGCTTGCAAAAAACCTGGAGAATGCCTGTATTAAGGCGCGGCGTTATAACCTCGCTGCAACAAGGCTCATAATCTTTCTCAGGACGAAGGAGTTCAGAAATAGCGGGATCGAGATGAAATTGACCCGCCCTACCGCCTATCCATCAGACCTTTTTGGCCCATTACGGGACGGGTTTAAACGTGTTTATAAGCTTCACAGCTTTTATCGTCAGACAGGAATTATCCTGGCCGGCCTCGTCTCAGAGATAGCTGTTCAGCATACACTTTTTGATGACCCTGCAAGGATAGAGAAGATGTCCAGGATTTATCATGCTGTCGATGAACTGTCAAAACTGTTTGGGAAATACACAGTCCATCACGCAGCAAGCCTGCCGACAAAAATACAGGCTCAGCATGAGGGAGAACGGGACGATGTCCCCCAGAGGGCAACAAATTTGTTTAAGGGTGAGAATAAAAGACAGAGGCTTGGATTGCCCCTGCTACATATCAAAGTGTGAAGCTGTTTACCCCATAAAACAAATAGAGCCATTTTAAGGGTTTAAGCTGATTGGACAACCTCTTTACGCTGGCAATATTAACTTCAGCTTTTCCTGCCAGGATGACCAAATACCCTTAAATGGCTCCAGAATAATTTGCGATCTCAGATGCGGGATACCTTGAGCCCTTTCTTTCAGGTGGGTGCTTCGGTAAATGCTTTGGGTTTCCTCCTCGTTGCGGGAGGGCTACTCGCCTGCATCTAACTCCTGCTCCCTTACTGAGTCTGATCCTCAGGTTAATCCCGTCCTGAGTATCGCAATGCCTTTTCTTAATTATATTTTACTCTTTAGGGGAAATATTGCAAGAGTCGTTTGGGTCGGGGAAGAGCGTTTTAGGGAAGGGCGAGTTGGATTAACTGCTTTCTTAACCATTCTTTATCAAGGTCAACATTTCTTAGGGTATTTCGGGCTCTCATAGAAATCGACCTGATCTAACAGTGCATTTTTTATCGTTAATCTTCTTCTTAACAATATGTGTCAGGCGCACACCGATGAGCCGGACTTTCATTTTCAGTTCAATCCTCTTAAGACACTGGAATACTGATCTCCTTATATGTTCGAGTGAATCAGTCGGCTCCTGAAGTGTAATTGTCCTCGTATAAGTCTTGAAATCACTGAATCGCTACCTTCATGGTGACCGTTTTGCTTTTGTACCCTTTCTCCTTGATATCGTCGACGACTTCCCTGGTAACTTCGGCTATGGTTTTTGCGATGATCTGCCAGTTATTCGTGTCTTCCTGAAACGTTGTTTCCCTGCTTACAGATTTTGGCTCCCAATAGGTTACGAGAGGACTTTCATCGGTTCCCCGAGATGCTTCATGCAGATAATGGCCGTAGGATTCGCTATTGCTCTCAGGACATTACTCTTCTTCAGCCTTAGGGTCGGCTATATCAATTAAGGTTTTCTCGACTTCTTTCTGCGTATTTCGCAACCTGTCTTTACAGAATTTTATCAACTCCGATGCCCTCTTTGCCTTTTCCGTAAGAACATCAACATCTATTTCACCGGATTCAATTTCTTCCACAATCTTTTCAAGCTCGGTAATCGCCGATGTATAGGTCAGTTTATTCTTCCGCATGTAAAGCCTCCACTTTGCTTTTGACCATCCCCTTGTAAACCCTGGTTCTTATTATATCCCCTTCCTGCAAGGTTGCAATATCCTTGACAGCCTTTTCTTTAAAGTATGTAATGCTGTAGCCCCTTTTCAGGACATTTACTGGATCGAGAAGCCTTAGTGCCTGACCACAATGCTTTATCCTGTTTTCCTTTTGCTGGAAAAGTTTATTTAATCCGCCAACAATCCTGCTCATATCGAGTTTCAGACTGCTATTGTGGCTGTTTATTGACTGCGTTGTTTCATGAATAAGTTTGTGCAAAACTATCTCTATCCTGCTCATTTCACCGCTGAACCTGTCTCGAACAATATGTCTGAAATGTTGAACAAGATACTGAAACCGGTGGGTTTCTTCCTTCATTGATTCGTCTATCAGATGAGCTAATGTCCTCTGCGCATTCGATAGCCTTTCTTCAAAGCTGCTCATTCCTGACAGCAGAAATTCGGCTACCGCGGTGGGTGTTTTAAGCTTTGTGTGGGCTACTAAGTCTGCTACCGTGTCATCCCTTTCATGCCCTATTCCGGTGATAACAGGCAGGGGGAATTGTGCCACTTCGACAGCAAGCCCATAGGTATCGAAACAGCTCAAATCAATCTGTGAACCTCCGCCTCTTACTATTACTACTGCGTCAAAAAGATCTTTGTGGCCCCTTATTTTCCTTAAAGCGGAAATGATGGATGACTCGGCCTCCTGACCCTGCATCGCGGAATGATAAAGCGTATGAAAGATTTTGTAGCCGTAGGGGTTATCAACAATGTGATTTATAAAATCACCATACCCCGCTGCTGTTACTGAGGATATGACAGCAATTTTTTGGGGCACTAAGGGTAAGGGGATCTGTTTATTCAATTGCAGCAAGCCCTCTTTTGTTAACCGGTCAATGATTTCTCTCTTTTTCCTTACCATTTCCCCAAGTGAATAAGTGGGGTCTATATCTCTTACGTTTAGGCTAAGACCGTAGACTTCATGGAACGTCACATTGACCTGGAGTAATACCTTCATGCCCTGCTTCAGGCTTTCTCCGGTTGCTTTTTCAAACTTGGAAGCTATGCCTCTAAACGTATATGCCCATATGTTTGCTCTGATTTGGGCTATGGTTTCTTCTTCCTCTCTTTCTACGAGTTCAAGATAACAATGCCCTTTGGAATTGCATCTAATCTCAGATATTTCGGCAACAACCCATACCGATTCAGGAAAGGCAAGTCCTAAAGCTTCTTTGATACTTGTGTTTAATTCGGAAAGGGTAAAAACAGGTAACCCTGAGTATTGTTCTTCTTGTGATAGTGGTTGCATTGGAATTATTCCTTAGAAGGATGATAGTGTGTCTGTATCCGACTGCGCTGAATCCCTATTCTTGAGGATCATCCGACCTTCCTTTTAGGATATAGTTCAAAATGTCGTTCAGACTGTTGAGAAGTGTGAATCCGTTATTTGCATAAGCTCGATTCCACGGGAACAGTAACCCTATGGCTATCACACCTTTCTGCACTGCTTTCTCCAATACTCGTGGTGCATCATCAACAACAATATCGGTAAATTCATCAAACAACTGGGTTTTATCAAAAGAGAGGTGCAATTCGTCATAGACAAGACCATGCTTATCAAGCCACATTTCGGTTTGTTTTCTGTGATCGGGTGACCTGTGGCTCGCTATAGTGATATGGTAATCATTTTCTCTGAGGTTGCAGAGAAAATCTCTTGCTTCTGGATAGGGCAGATAGCTATCACTGTTCTGATTTAAATGAATGGCATTGACAGCACTGTAGAAGTCGTCCTCCGAACAGTACCCTTCCCAGAGATCCCAATGAGTCCAACTGTCAGGGGGTGGGAATTTCTTGTTAAGCTTCTTCAATTCATCATGAAGTGCATCACAAAAATGCCATAAGGTGTTGTCGATGTCTATGATTGCTCTTTTCGGCATAGAGCTTTTTGTCCCCATTTATAAATGATATGAGCCAGAAAATATTATAACGCATGATGTCTTTTGGAAGATTGTCTGAAAATTATTAAGCGGCTGGTCAATAAGCAGGTAAACTCATCGAAATACACAGGCTTTAAGAAGGCTTTTTCCAAATGCACTCTTCCGGTCCAATTGCCTATCTCATTTATAGTCGGGCTTCTCGATAACATTGCGGGAAGGAAGGACCGGTGCGAACCATTTAGAGATTATTTTGATCCGAAATTATTCTGAATTAATAATTTCAAAAGTTTCGATTATAGATTATCTCCCTAAAAATATTTAATACCTTCTTCTATGACATGAAGCGATTGCCTATGGTGTATTTTTTCAATACTCTCATGACGTCATTGAAATGCTCAGCAATCTGATACAGTCCTTCTTTATCAGATAAAAACGATCTATTTCTATTGCGATTTTATGACAGGGCATAATGCCACTTTTGAGTGTAAAATTTCAGATATAATATAAACAAAAAGCACAATAGAGATTGAACAGAATGAAGAAGGAAACAGTGAAATTACTCAAAAAAGCATCCAGGGAGAGGATCCCTTTAACCTCCTTAAAAGGGAAAATAATGCCGTCTAAAAAGAGGAAGCTTGCAGAGAAATCACTGAAGAAAGATGCCTTGGAAGAGGTGGCGCACAATGATTGAAAACCTTATTCGGAAAAACAGAAGTTGCAGAAGATTTTATCAGGATAGAAGTATAAGTACTGAAATACTGAAAGATTTAGTAAACCTCGCCAGACTTTCACCGTCATCCGCAAATCTCCAACCTCTGAAATACATAATTTCTAATACTCCAGACAAGAATAGTCTTATCTATCCCCATCTTGCGTGGGCTGGATATCTGAAAGAATGGCATGGTCCTAAGGAAGGCGAGAGGCCATCAGCATATATAGTCATTCTTGGCGATACAGAAATTACGAAGAACTTTGGATGTGATCACGGAATAGCAGCTCACAGTATTCTTCTTGGAGCCACAGCAAGGGATCTTGGCGGATGTATAGTGGGTTCAGTGCAGAGAGAAAAATTGAGAGATTCTCTGAGGATTCCTGAAAGATATGAAATACTGCTTGTCATTGCCCTCGGAGTGCGCAAAGAAACTGTTTTAATTGAGGAAGTACAAAAGGATGATATAAAGTACTGGCGGGACGAAAAGGACGTCCATCATGTTCCGAAACGTCCTCTTTCAGAGATCATTTTAGAGTTTTGAAAAAAGTGCTTATTTGGGACATATATAATATTTCTGGTTCAGAAAAACCTATACTGACCAGGATATTTTCAAGGATTCTGACATTCATCAGATCTTTGCAGAACTGAGCAAGGTATTTGGCTTTGACAGGTCAGAGGATATCTTCAGCCGTAACACCTTTTGCGGTTTTGCACGGCATACCATAGAACTGTTCATCGCTGAAAATTTCAAATATTGCGGATTTCCTGTCTAAACCCTATGAATGTATGCTCCGAGAACTCAGCCTCGCATGTATTCTTGATAGACCGCCCTAGCTTTATGTAGATTTTCGATAGGCAATTTGATAACATATCTTGCCAGAGGAGGTGATAGTAACTGAATTAATTCTGTATTTCCAATTGAGTGGATGTCAGGGAAGAGGAGTGAACTACATAGGTGATTCTCCCGCTGCCCCGCAGCCGTGAAGGGAACGAAAGCCACACATAAACCACTGTCATGGGCGATACCGTGATGGGAAGGCAGGCAAGTAGGAAGCCCTAAGCCGGAAGACCTATCCACCCTGAAAGTAACAAATCTTTAAATTTCTCGAGGGAGGAAACATGAAAAATCTACTTGTTGTATCGTTGTTCTTTCTTCTTTTTTTCTCTTTGCATTCAACTTCAGCAGCCGAACTGCATATCACACTTGATGATCTCGTTGTGACTGCAACACGGTATGAGGAAATTGCATCAACAGTTCCGGCCAACGTTACCATTCTCACCAGAGATGATATTGAAAATTCATCCGCGAAGGATGTCCCTGAACTTCTTGCAACGAAGGCTGCTATTCATGTCAGTGATATTACGGGAAACCGCCGGTCGTTCAACGTTGACTTGCGTGGTTTTGGAGAAACCGCTTCTTCAAATACACTGCTATTGATAGACGGAAGACGAGTCAATGAACCTGATCTAAGCGCCGTTGACTGGACTCTCGTTCCTCTTGCAAGTGTTGAAAGGATTGAAATTATGCGTGGTGGAAGAGGAGCGGTCCTTTATGGCGACAATGCAAGCGGAAGTGTGATTAACATCATTACAAAAGAAGGAGATGCGTTGAAATTTGGAGGCGAGTTAGCTAACGGAAGTTACGACACCTTCAAAGCCAATGGATATGTGAGTGGTAGTTATGAGAACCTGTCCTACAATTTATCAGGTGACTATTTAACATCGGATGGATATAGGGACAACAGTGACACAGAAGCGAAGGATGTTGGATTAAACTTAAATTATGAGGCAAGTGATTTCCTGAAATTACATTTTAACAGTGGATATCATAAAGACATCACAGGTCTTCCAGGTGCATTGAAAGAGAGCGATTTTGCTGCGGGGGCTTCAAGGACTGATTCTAAACATCCTGATGATTATATAGATGTTGAGGATTATTATTTCAAAGTTGACCCTATGTTCTATTTTCTCGATGATGATGTATTGAAATTCGACATAGCTTACAGAAAAAGGGATTTTTTCTCCTTCGCTACTGGTGATTTTGGATATTTTGAAGGTGATAGCGAGATTGAAACCGTGACATTGTCGCCACAAGTGCTTCTGAAAAATTCTCTAGGGAAAGCTAAGAATACGTTTACTCTTGGGATGGATTACGCTAATGCCGATAATGATATTGTGAATGAGTCTCTTTTTTTCGGGGTTGGTTCCATAGGAAAATTTGATCTTCAGAAGGAAAATTATGGTTATTATTTACATGACGATATAAATATTGCAGATACACTTTATCTATCAGGAGGATATCGACATGATAAAGCACAATTTACTTTTAGTCCGAGCACTCCCGATGAAATAGATATGAGAAAAGATCTCTACACCGCCGGTGTAAACTATGCTTTCTATGAGAAATCTTATATTTACCTTAGTTTTGCAAGGAGCTTTCGATATCCCCTGCTTGATGAACTCTATAGTTTCTTCACCAATACAGTAAATACCCATTTAAAGCCTCAATCAACCGATGATTACGAGATTGGGGTTAGACATTATTTCTCTGATGAAATATATGTCCATGTAAACTTTTTTAGAATGGATACAAATGATGAAATACTCTTTAATCCAATAACTTACACAAACGAAAATTTAGATGGAAAGACTCGTCGTGACGGCATTGAGATTGCCTGTTCTGCAAAACCAGTGGACTGGTTAACCTTAAGGGGGGCATATACATATATCAATGCAGAGATACGCGGAGGAGCATTCGACGGGAGCACGGTTCCAAACGTCCCCGAACATACCGTATCTTTTGATGCCGTTTCTACTTTTCGCAACGGCCTCACTCTCACGCTGAACGGGTTATATGTTGGGGAGCGTCCCTTCATAAGCGATTTTTCAAACACTTACAGCGACCAAGAGAGCTACTTTGTTCTTAACAGTAAAGTGCAGTATCAATGGAAATCTCTGGAGCTTTTCCTGTCTGTAAACAATATTCTGGATGAGGAGTGCTCAGAATATGGCGTGCTTGGAGGATTCCCTCTTGAAAAAGCATTCTATCCATCACCAAAAAGAAATTTCCTTGCTGGACTATCAATTCAACTCTGAAATAAATGTGCGAACTATAAATATTATTTCAGCGTAACAGTGGTGAGTGTTGAACAGAAAGGAGACGTTATATATAAAATTGTTGATTTTCATCTCAAAATCGCACCTAACCCAAAACATCATCAATGCGGATTTGATGAGCGCATCTGAGAAGGTCATACCTTTGCACAATGAAATGCAGAAGAAAATGGAGAGGATACAAAATGGGCAGAATTTAGGCGCAGTGCCTCAGGATAGGTTTTTGGTCTAATATTTCGCTGCTCCACACAAACCCAGACACTGCACACTTCATCTACAATGACTCAGTTTCAATGATTGATTTCAAAGGCAACAGTCCTTCATCAATTCTTCATAGTCTGGAATTATCATTAAATCAAGAATATAATCGAAAA
>Ga0111182_1012_pt1 | contig 16407 bp, 13 predicted proteins | sample DeeMarSWOR324_28_FD_80239 | JGI IMG/M metagenome (GOLD analysis project Ga0111182, IMG submission 80239) | Nitrospira bacterium SM23_35 | reverse complement strand
CGGGTTTGGATCTGCCCCGAAATTTCCTATGCCCGGAGCTGTCCAACTTCTGCTGAACAGATATTACCTTCAACGGATGCATTCCTTCGGGGTTGCGGTCAGTAAGACCCTTGAATCAATGGCAAAAGGTGGATTCCATGACCAGATCGGGGGCGGATTCCATCGGTACTCGGTTGACGAAGCCTGGATTGTGCCGCACTTTGAAAAGATGGCCGACGACAATGCCTGGCTGCTCAGAAACTATCTCGATGCCTACAGCGTATTCGCCAACGGATATTTCAAAGAGGTTGCCCGGGGCATTATTCGTTTTTTAACTGACACCCTATCAGACCCGAAAGGTGGTTTTTTTGCAAGTCAGGACGCTGATGTCACTCCCGAGGATGAAGGCGGATATTTTACCTGGACAGAAAGCGATTTCAGGAATGTACTGACCGAGGAAGAATACCAAGTTTTGACTCTGCGTTTCCTGCATGAACGCGGTTCCATGCATCACGACACATCAAAAAAAGTCCTCTTCATTACAATGGAAGAAGGAGAAATTGCCAGGAAACTTGGAATCGAACAAAAAGTTGTCGTGGACAGAATATATTCCGGGAAAAAGAAACTTCTCGATGAGAGAAAGAAACGGGCATCGCCTCTCGTCGATAGGACCTTGTATACCTCCTTGAACGGATTACTGATTACCTCGTTTCTCAAGGCTTTCACGGTACTCAATGAAACGTATCTGAAAGAATTTGCTTTAAAAAGCCTCCGGAGAATACTGAAAAAACATTACATAAATAATGAACTTTTCCATACAGAACAGGTGAACGCAGTGCTGGATGATTATATTTTTTTGATAGAAGCATTGATTACTGCGTATGAAGTCACCGGTAATGCTTATTACATGAATCATGCATGCACGCTCATGGCCCTGTGTATAGAGAAATTCTGGGACAAGGATGACGGAGGTTTCTTTGATACAGATGCTGAGGTGCTCGGCATCAGACTGAAAGGGATTGAAGATATCCCGCATCCTTCTGCGAACGCAGTCGGCATTATCCTCCTGCTGAAACTGTATTTCATGACCTCGGAAAAGAACTATAACCATTTTGCGGAAATGGCACTGAAAGTTTTCTCTGTTCAGACGAAGGAGATGGGTATGCACGCAGGATACTATTTCTGCGCTCTGGATGCGTACTTTCATATGCTCAAACTAACCTTCCAGGCTGTACCAACCCACCCGCTTGCCGAAACAGCACGCTCCCTGTTTTATCCGTATGTCAGCTATATTTTTGAGGCAGATAATGGTTGTATTATTCCCTGCTTCAGGGATGTATGTTATGAACCTGTCAGGAGTCCCGAGGGCATGCGGGATTTTTTCAGAAAACAACTGAAAATCGAGCCGGGATAGTTCGGATAATTCGGTAGCCGTCGCTTCCTGTGAAGCCCTCATCGATACATCAGTAAAGGTTGCCCCAGCCGCACCTCAGAGTGCAGCGCCGATAACTCCGCACCCGCGCCTGCACCCTGTTCATGGTATTGCGCACAGCCAAAGGGCAGGGAAAGCCATGAAAGAATCAAAACGAATGCAATGCCTTTTTCAAAAATAACTCCTTTCTGTGATTTTCCAATAATCACCGGCTGAATGAACTCGTGAACTTCTCAGTCTCACTCATAAACACCCTCTCTATTAGCCTAACAACCCCATATATCCCTATCAATACAGGGCTCTGAATGATGAATAAATATGTTAACATTAAGTGCCTTATGGATATACCGTTCAGAAAGACGAAGAAAGGGATATCTTTTCGGGTAAAAGTTGAGCCCAGGTCTTCAAGGCAGGGGATCTCGGGATTAATCGGTGATGCCCTGAAAGTAAAAGTGCATGCACCGCCGGTTGGTGGAGCGGCAAATGATGAGCTCATTGAGATTCTTGCGGCAGAGTTCCAGGTGAAAAAACCTTCCATAAAAATCGCCAGAGGCCATTCGTCAAGAGATAAGATCATCGAGATTGAAGGGATAGGTTCAATTCCCCGGCTGTACCTTAAAGATGGGGAAAGGCATGGTGAAAGGAGAAACATACATGCTTGATGCAAAATTTGTGAGGGAGAATATCGAGATCGTATCAGAATCTCTGAGGAAGAGAAATTACGAACTGCCCCTTGACGAGTTTCTGCAATTTGAAGAACAGAGACGCTCTATCCTGAAAGAAGCCGAAGAGCTGAGAAACCGGAGAAACGTTGTTTCTGAAGAGATCGGGAGATTGAGGACTCAGAAACAGGATGCATCACAACTGATCAATGAAATGAAACTGGTTTCAGACAAGATCAAAGCATTTGATGATCAATTGAAAACATTAGAAGAGAATACCAATGAATTTTTACTCAATGTTCCCAATGTCCCGCATCATTCAGTTCCTTTTGGAAAGGACGAGGCGGAAAATGTTGAGGTAAGGAAATGGGGTGAACCGCGACAGTTCGATTTCGACCCGTTGAATCACTGGGATATCGGCACCATTCTGGATATTCTCGACTTTGAAAGGGCATCAAAGATCGCGGGAGCAAGGTTTTGCCTCACCAAGGGTCCCGGTGCGAAGCTCGAACGGGCACTGATGAATTATATGCTTGATCTGAACACATCCAAAGGATACCGGGAGGTATTTCCCCCGATCATTGTGAACAAAGAAAGCATGAGGGGTACAGGGCAGTTGCCGAAATTTGAGATGGAGCTTTTCAAGATCTCTGACCCGGAGTTCTACCTCATACCGACTGCAGAGGTGCCGGTGACAAACATCCATCGGAATGAGATTCTGAATGAAAAAGATCTCCCGATTTACTATACCGCTTATACCCCCTGTTTCAGACGCGAAGCGGGATCCTACGGAAAGGATGTGAGGGGCCTGATCAGACAGCATCAGTTCAACAAGGTAGAGCTCGTCAAATTCGTCAGACCTGAAGATTCATATGATGAGTTGGAATCTCTGACCCATGCTGCCGAGGATATCCTGCAGAAATTGGAACTCCCTTACAGAGTTATCGTCCTCTGCACCGGTGATATGGGATTTGCAGCCGCAAAAACCTATGACCTTGAAGTATGGCTTCCCGGCCAGCAGAGATACCGGGAAATTTCTTCTTGTTCGAATTTTACCGATTTCCAGGCACGGAGAGCGAATATCCGCTTTAAGCGGGAAGGGAAAAAGGGAACGGAGTTTGTTCACACATTGAATGGCTCCGGCCTTGCCATAGGACGCACCGTAGTTGCCATCCTCGAGAACTACCAGCAGAAAGATGGCAGTGTGGTTGTCCCGGAGGTTCTGAGAACCTATATGGGAGCCGACGTAATAAAATAAATTCTTTATATTTCAGATATCCTTGAACCCTTTTCTAACAGAATGACAATTCGCGAACAGACGGAAGAGATCGAAAGACAAGTCCTTTATCCAAAGGCATGTCTGAGTTCACAGAGCAGAGGAAGGTCGAAGCCCGAGAAAGAAGGGGAGGTCCGGACGTGCTTCCAGCGCGACAGGGACAGGATTATTCATTCAAAAGCATTCAGGCGGCTCAAGCATAAAACACAGGTTTTCCTCGCACCGCAAGGCGACCACTACAGGACACGCCTGACCCATGTCCTTGAGGTATCGCAGATCGCCCGCACCATAGCAAAGGCCTTGCGCCTGAATGAGGATCTGACAGAGGCAATCGCACTCGGACATGACCTCGGCCATACCCCATTCGGGCACGCAGGGGAAGACATATTGCGGGAGATACACCCGGGTGGATTTGACCACTACAAACAGAGTCTCAGAGTTGTCGATTTTCTTGAAAAGGATGGTGAAGGCCTGAATCTTACCTACGAGGTACGGAACGGTATCCTGAAGCATTCAAAAGGCAAAGGCCTGATAATCCCTCAGGCAAAATCCGACAGGGCAGATACCCTTGAGGGACAGGTGGTTCGCGTTTCAGATATCATCGCGTATGTGAATCACGACCTTGACGATGCTCTGAGAGCAGGTGTCATCAGGAAGTCAGATATCCCGAAAAACATTATCAAGACGCTCGGCAATACCCATGCGAAAAGAATAGACACGATGGTAAAAGACGTGATTTATCAGTCTGCTCTTGTTAATCTTGAGGGGATCCTGATGAGCAACGCCATTTTGGCATCCACTTCAAGACTGAGGGATTTTCTGTATGAACGGGTATACGAGAGTGACCGGATAATCAGAGAGTTTCGGAAAGCCCGGAAGATTCTTCGTGATTTATATGCCTATTACCTAGAACATATGGAAGAAGTTTTTGTACATATTCCGAAGCAAGAAAAACTAAATAAGCACCGCATGGTATGTGATTTCATCGCCGGTATGACGGACAGATTTGCGCTCATGACCTACGAAAGGCTTTTCCTCCCTCAGCAGTGGACAGTTTTATAAAGAAACGTTCCTTAACTGCCTCACCTTATCATATGCTTAAATGATGAAAGATATATTATAATAGGGCCGTATGACGTTCGGCGAGGAACTCAGAAAAATCATGAAGGCCCAGGGGATAAAGGCAATAACTCTCGCCAGGAGAATGGGGGTTAGCTGCGCATATGTGAGTCAGTTACTCACCGGCATCAGAAAGCCCGGCAGAGAAACATTGTTAAAACTCTCAAAGGCACTTGAAATACCGCCGGAACATCTTCTGATAATCGAGTCGGATCTTCCCACCGCAACGAAATTCCCGAGAAAAATACCCATTCTCAATGAGATAAAAATACGGGAATGGCCTGACTTGGATGATTTAGCCTATCCTGCCCACGTTTCAAATGATTTCGAGTATGCAACAACAGATGATCCCCATGCTTTTTATATAACGCCGAAAGGTCTTCTGTCATGCTGCGGGTTGGAGTTGTGCGACCTTTTTCTGGTCGAACCAGGGAAAAATATTATGCATGGTGATACAGTCCTGCTTCATTCTGCTCAGGGTTTTTCGATCAGAAAGCATATCATCAGAGATAATATGACCATCCTCGTAGGTGACAAAGAGGATCCCATCATTTTTACCGAAAAAAATAAAGAACAATTGAAATCGTACAAAGTCAGCCAGTGTATTAAGAAGCTGTAATTATTCCCCCTATCCTTCAGTTTCCTCTTGACTTTTATTTTAGCATTTGCTAATTTATATACCGAAATATTTCCTGTGCTCCCCCCTTTGATAGTGGCAGGGGAATAGCTCCTGTCACTATCTCTTTTATTTTGTGTCAAAAAGCTGTTTATGTCAGCATCATGTGCCTTACATGTTCATTCATATATAATGGAAATATGCCGGCCAATCTTCCGCCTGAATATTTTGAAGCAGAAAAGAGATTCAAACAGGCGGAGGCACCTTCAGAAAAAATTGCGGCCCTTGAGGACCTCTTATCCACCATCCCAAAACACAAGGGAACAGACAAACTAAGAGCTGATTTACGAAGGAAGCTCTCCCAGCTCAGGAAGGATGCTGTCAACAGGAAAAAGGGCGGCCGGGGTGACTTATATGTGGTAGAGAAAGAGGGTGCAGCCCAAATAGCACTGGTCGGTTTTCCTAATTCCGGGAAATCTTCCCTGCTCTCATGCCTCACCAATGCCAATCCCGTGATTGCAGAGTACCCCCTTTCGACGCTTACCCCTTTGCCTGGCATGATGCCCTTCGAGGATATCCAGTTTCAGCTCGTGGATCTCCCCCCAATTGGCAACGAAGCTACAGATGGATGGGTATCCGGCATTCTGCGGTATACCGATGCCCTTCTCCTTGTCATTGATTTGACTGAAGCCCCTGATATCCAGGCTGAACTGCTGATTGACCAGCTCACCCGTTGGAATATTTACCCGAAAGCAAAAACCGGCATCAGGAAATCACCTGACAATGTTCCTTCTGGTGTGTCCAAAAAAACCCTTATTGCCGGAAACAAAATGGATTTTGCAACCCACAGTGATGGTTTCCTGGAGCTCGAAGGGAAATATAATCAACTCTATCAGTGCATTGCTGTATCAGCCCTCAGAAAAGAGAATCTGGAGGAACTGAAAAGGGCGCTTTTTGAAATTTCTGCGATAATCAGAGTATATTCAAAACCCCCGGGAAAAGAACCCGATCTTTCAAAACCATTCACGATTCCGGAAGGTTCAACAATCCTTGATCTCGCGCGATTCATTCATAAGGATTTCCTCTTTCATCTGAAATACGCGCGGGTATGGGGTTCTGCGAAGTTTGATGGCCAGCGTGTGGAGAAGAATCACATCCTGAAAGACAGGGATATCGTCGAACTTAATGCATGAGGAACATGCTGAAGATTTATCAATTGCCGGATATCAGAGAATCAGTCTTTTTCAGCAACCTTCCCGATGCTCACAATCTTGTCATCGCCTTCCACATCCATAAGTCTCACACCCTGAGTATTTCTTCCATGCAATGATATGTTGCCGGCAAGCGTTCTTATGAGTTTTCCTGAACTGGTTATCATGACCACCTCATCCTCATCCCGAACCTGCATTAGCCCGACAGCTTTCCCGCCCTTATGGATGATCTTAATGGATATAACGCCTTTTCCGCCACGACTCTGAACCGGATATTCTTCGATCCTTGAACGCTTTCCTAACCCCTTTTCGGTTACCGTCAGAATTGCCGTCTTTTCTCCTGCAACTTCGGCAGAGACAACCTCGTCTCCCTTGATGAGTCGGATCCCCCTCACGCCTTTTGCGGTCCGGCCCATGTTACGGACGTCTTCCTCATTGAACCGGATTGAAAGGCCTTTTTTGGTTCCGATGATGAGATCGCTCTTGCCGTCAGTCTTTCTGACCGAAATAAGCTCGTCCCCTTCTTCGAGCGTGACAGCAATAATACCCTTCCCCCGCGGGTTGCTGTATTCCTCAAGGGCTGTCTTCTTGACCGTTCCATTCTTCGTAAACATTACCAGGAATCCTTCCTTGAAGTTGCGGACGGGAAGCGCCGTCGTAATCCGCTCTTCCTCTGATAATGCAAGAAGATTCACGAGAGCTTTTCCTTTTGCAGCACGGCCTGCTTCCGGAATCTGGTAGATCTTCAGCCAGTAAAGGCGTCCGAGGTTCGAAAAGAAAAGCATATAATCATGTGTGGCGCCTATGAAGAGTTCACTCACAAAATCCTCTTCCTTTGTCTCCATGCCGATGAGCCCTTTCCCGCCCCTTCTCTGGCTGCGGTAAGCGCTCAGGGGATTCCTCTTGATGTATCCCTGATGAGAGAGGGTTATGACCATCTCCTCATCGGTTATCAAGTCTTCCATGGTTATTTCTTTCGTCTCCGAAGTAATCTCTGTCTTTCTCTCATCAGTGTATTTGTTCCGTATCTCGAGCAGTTCATCCTTAATGATCTGGGAAACAAGCGCTTCATTTTCGAGGATTGCTTTCAGTCTCGCTATTTCCTTGAGTGTATCTGTATATTCCCTGACGATCTTCTCCCTTTCAAGACCGGTCAGCCTCTGGAGTTTCATGTCGAGGATAGCCTGAGCCTGTATTGCTGTTAACGGATAATCCCTCATTAAGCCGGCCCTTGCTTCTTCAGGCGTCTTCGAACTCCTGATGAGGGCTATTATTGCATCAAGATGATCGAGGGCAACTTTCAGTCCTTCAAGGATATGTGCCCGCTCTTCCGCCTTCTGCAGTTCAAACCGTGTCCTCCTAAGGACGACATCCCGCCTATGCTGCAGGAACTGACTGAGCAGTCGCTTGAGAGTGAGGATTCGTGGCTGACCATTGACGAGGGCAAGCAGGATAATGCCGAACGTCGTTTCCATCTGTGTATGTTTATAAAGATTGTTCAGGATAACCTGTGCCATCTCGCCTCTTTTCAGCTCAATCACAATCCTTATCCCATCTCTGTCAGACTCGTCTCTGAGTTCGGATATGCCCTCAACGGTTTTTTCCCGCACCAGTTCCGCCATCTTTTCGATCAGGCGTGCCTTGTTCACCTGATACGGAAGTTCCGTTATGATAATGTTTTCTCCACCCCTGTGTTCGCGCTCAATCCTTGCCTTTGCCCTGACCTTAATGAGTCCCTTCCCCTCATTATATGCCTGCATAATCCCGTCAACGCCGTGGATGATTCCGCCCGTCGGAAAATCAGGTCCCTTTATCAAAGATAGTACGTCCCTGAGTGTTGCATCGGGATTATCAAGAAGCAGGACAAGTCCGTCAATAATCTCACCCAGATTGTGGGGTGGTATATTTGTAGCCATCCCAACAGCTATGCCGGATGACCCGTTGACGATCAAATTCGGAACCCGTGAAGGAAGAACGACAGGTTCCTCGGTTGTTTCATCGAAATTCGAAATAAAATCAACGGTATTCTTATCGATATCAGCGAGCAGTTCCTCCGCAATCGCCGCAAGACGGGCTTCAGTGTACCGGTAGGCAGCAGCGGGGTCACCGTCGACAGACCCAAAGTTCCCTTGACCGTCGACAAGCGGATACCGCATGTTGAAGTCCTGAGCAAGTCTGACCAGCGCATCATACACTGCCGTATCGCCGTGCGGATGGTATTTCTTTAAGACTTCACCGACAACACCGGCTGATTTGGAGTACTTGCGCCCCGGCAGGAGGCCTTCCCTGAACATTGCATACAGGATTCTTCTTTGAACGGGCTTTAAGCCATCTCTCACTTCAGGAAGCGCCCTTCCGATGATAACGCTCATGGCGTAATCAAGATAGGAGCCCTTCATTTCTTCTTCTATGCTGATAGGTACCTTTGCCATTGAATCTCCTTTAGGAAATAAAGACAACCGTTATTTTACCATATTGCTTTTTGGAGCAGTTTAAAAATATAATTTAGCACATGCTATCTAAAACCCTCAGCGCAAGCATCATTGGCATTGATGCCCATATTGTGGATGTTGAAGTAGACATCACTTCACGGGGGCTTCCGCATTTTTCGATGGTGGGGCTGCCCGATACGGCGGTAAAGGAATCGAAGGACCGGGTAAGGGCAGCCCTCAAAAACATCGGATTCCATTTTCCGCGGAAGCAGATTACGGTCAATCTTGCCCCTGCAGACCTAAAGAAAGAAGGTTCATCGTTCGATCTTCCGATAGCAATCGGCATTATCATTGCAGAAGGGGTGCTCGAACTGTCAGCGGCTGAAGGCTATCTCTTTACCGGAGAGCTATCCCTGAACGGCTCAATCAAGCCGGTTAGAGGAGCTCTGTCAATGGCAATCAGGGCGCGTGAACTCGGCCTCAAAGGCATCATTCTCCCGGAGGAAAATGCACCTGAGGCAGCAGTAGTCAACAATGTATCTGTTTTTGGGGTAAAGAGCCTGCCTGATGTGCTCGATTTTTTACAGGATGGAAAAACACCGCATCCCTATCAGGTTGATGTCCATTCCGCAATGCAGGAGAGTTCTGTGTACGAAGACAATTTTATAGATGTGAAGGGGCAGGAACACGCAAAAAGAGCCTTTGAAGTTGCTGCTGCCGGAGGCCACAACATCCTGATGATCGGTCCTCCCGGTTCCGGAAAAACCATGCTCGCGAAAAGGCTTCCGACAATCCTGCCGGGAATGACATTCAACGAGGCCCTTGAGACCACAAAAATACACAGTGTCGCCGGATTACTCAGGGATGGGCAATCCCTGCTCGCCATACGGCCATTCCGTTGTCCTCACCACACGATATCGGATGTTGCCCTAATAGGCGGCGGCCAAACTCCGAAACCGGGTGAAGTAAGCCTTGCCCATAACGGCGTCCTTTTTCTGGACGAGCTGCCGGAATTCAAACGGAATGTGCTTGAAGTGTTGCGGCAGCCGCTCGAAAACGGAGATGTAACCGTTTCGAGGGCAGTGGCCTCAATTACGTATCCGTCGTCGTTTATGCTGGTGAGTGCCATGAACCCGTGCCCGTGCGGGTATTTTGGAGACACCCGCCATCAGTGTACCTGCACTCCGGGACAGGTGCACCGCTACCGGTATAAGGTTTCCGGTCCGCTCATGGACAGAATTGACATCCATATCGAAGTGCCCGCCGAGCCATACAAGGAATTGTCGAACCAATATTCGGGAGAGCCATCAGAAGATATCAGGAAACGGGTTGTTGCTGCACGGAATATTCAGCTTGAGCGCTTCAGGAATGACAAAAAGATTTATGCGAACGGGCAGATGAAGACAAGGCATATCAAAAAATTCTGCACCCTCAGACCTGATGCGCAGACGCTGCTCGATGCAGCCATGCAGAAGCTCGGCCTGTCTGCACGGGCTTACACGAGAATATTGAAGGTCTCACGCTCTATTGCCGACCTCGAGTCTTCAGAAGATATTCAGTCCCACCACATTGCAGAGGCGATTCAATACAGGACACTGGATCGAGGAGTGTTTTGATCGTATTTGGAGATTATACTAAAAATAGTCATCCCATCGAAAAATTAAGGGCGGCTGATCGCTCTTTAATAGCCCAGCTTCCACAATACTCCCGATGAAAAGGGAATGATCTCCGGCAGTAAATGCATCAGTAAGTTTGCACTCCAAGAAAGCCATCGCATCCTTGAGAACCGGGGATCCGTTCGGGGCATCAAAATAAGGGATGTTCTGAAATTTGTCGTGTTTTCTGCCACTCCTGAACCCGAAGCTCTGGGCCAATCCCTCCTGTCCTTCTGCCAGGACATTTATCGCAAAATATCCTGATTCCTTAATCAAGCCATAGGTATACCGTGCGGGAGCAATGGATACCATCAGCAGCACCGGATTCATCGAAACCTGTGCTATCCAGGCTGCCGTCATTCCGTTCATTCTCTCTTTCGTCCTGGCACTTACGATGTAAACGCCGTGAGTAATTGCCTTTGCGACAATGTCTTGCATGATGACCCCCTTCCAGCCTTTTTCTGATACCATAGCACATCTTTCCTGATATTGTGAGAAGAGGGAACCACGCTTACTTACCTGACCTTTGACAGATAATAGTTTTTCCCCGTACAATTGAGTGAACACTCACTCGAATAAGACAGGGAATATTGGTGAGCTGGGTACTGGGCGAGTCAGAGGCGAAAAAGAATAGAACATTCAGGTTTTCATTATACAGTGCTGCAAAGCCGTTAAAAGATATATTCGAGTCGGGACTTGTTGGAGAACAATTATGACATACAACGACCTGAGAGAATTCATCGGGTTTCTTGAAGCCAAAAAAGAACTGATTCGCATCAGGGAAGAAGTCGATCCGGTACTCGAAGTCACGGAGATCACCGACAGGATATCAAAAAAACAGGGGCCAGCCCTCCTCTTCGAGAAGGTGAAAGGTTCCCGGTATCCTATTGCAATCAACCTCTTCGGCTCTTACCAGAGGATGGCCTGGGCTCTCGGGTTGCAGAATTTCAGCGAGATCGGGCATCAATTTTCTCCACTCTTACAGACAGCCCCCGACATGAAATTCATGCAGAAAATCGAGGTCCTCTTTGATCTTTACAAGCTCAGCACATCCAAACCGAAAGAGATAAAGAACGCCCCCTGCCAGGAAATTATCAACAATAAAGACTTCTCACTCTTTGATTATCCAATTCTACAATGCTGGCCCGGGGATGCCGGACGTTTCATCACGCTTCCACTGGTCATCACCAAGGATCCTGAAAGCGGAAAACAGAATCTGGGGATGTACCGCATGCAGGTATTCGACGAAAAGACCACAGGAATGCACTGGCATACCCATCATGACGGGGCGGTGAATTTCCGGAAATATGCAAAACTCGGCAGGAGAACCGAGGTCGCCGTTGCGATTGGCGGAGACCCTGTAACGATCTTTTCGGCAACAGCGCCGCTGCCCTATGGGATTGAAGAACTTTTTTTTGCAGGCTTCCTCAGAAAAAAAGCTTTAGAAGTGGTGAAAGCAAAGACGGTTGATCTCCTTGTGCCTGCGCACGCCGAAATTATCCTTGAAGGATACGTTGAGCCTGCAGAGGAGCGGATCGAGGGTCCGTTCGGTGATCATACCGGTTATTATTCTATGTCAGGAATGTATCCGGTCTTCCACGTCACCTGTATCACGCAGAGACGAGATCCGGTTTATCCCGCAACGATCGTGGGGAAACCGCCGATGGAAGACTGTTATATGGGGAAGGCCACTGAGCGGATGTTTCTTCCCTTTGTGAAAATGCAGATGCCCGAGATCGTCGATATGAACCTTCCTCTTGAAGGAGTCTTTCACAACTGCGCTTTAATCTCCATCAAAAAGTCATATCCGATGCATGCGCGAAAAGTCATGAACGCGATCTGGGGACTCGGACAGATGATGTTTACGAAGTTCATCTTCATTTTCGATGAGGATGTCAATGTGCAGAATACCTCTGAAGCAGCGTGGAAGGCTTTCAACAATGTTGACCCGTCAAGGGATATCCTCATTTCAGAGGGGCCCCTCGATGTTCTCGACCACTCTTCACCCAGGCCCATATATGGGGCAAAGATGGGCATCGATGCTACAAAGAAATGGCCTGAGGAAGGATATCAGCGGGAATGGCCGGATGAAATTCATATGTCCGATGAGATCAGGGAACTCGTTGACAAGCGGTGGAAGGAATATGGCTTTCAATAAGATCCGAATCTACCTCGAAATGATCAAATTCCAGCACAGCATCTTTGCGCTTCCCTTTGCGTATCTCGGTGCGTTTCTTGCGGAAATGCGGATTCCGTCTTTCCTTTCGCTTTTCTGGATCACTCTCGCAATGGTCGGTGCGCGGAGTTTCGCCATGGCAATGAACCGCCTGATTGACAGGGAAATCGACCGGAGGAACCCGAGGACAGCCGAACGGGCATTGCCAAAGGGTCTTCTCCAGAGCTCCAACGTTATAATATTTTCTCTCGCAAGTTTGTCGGTTTTCCTCATGGCGGTTTACAACCTCGCGCCCGTCTGCCGGTATCTCTGGCCTCTTGTGGTCATTCCCTTTGTCATCTATCCTTATACAAAACGTTTCACCTGGCTTTCCCATTTCATTCTCGGCCTCTGCCTCGGCCTCGCACCTGTCGGGGCATGGATCGCGGTTACAAACTCCGTTACCATCGAACCTTTCCTATTGGGAGCAGCCGTACTCTGCTGGGTCGCAGGATTTGACATATTTTATGCGATTCAGGATATGGAATTTGACCAAGAGCACAAACTCTATTCAATACCTGCGAACTTTGGGATTAAAGCATCTCTTGCATTCACCAAGCTCCTCCATCTCACCGCGATCTCATTGCTGGCCTGGACCGGTGTCCGTCTTGACTTGGGGATTTTTTATTTTCTTGGGGTATTCATTGCGGGTGTACTTCTTGCCTACGAAAACAGCATTATCAAACCGGATGATTTATCAAAATTAAATATGGCCTTTTTCACCATGAACGGAGTGATCAGTATGCTGATGTTTTTCTTTGTGGCAATCGAAGTCGTATCGAGGGGGATGGACATTGGCTGAATATGTAATCGGTATTACCGGAGCAAGCGGCAGCATTTACGGGGTCAGATTGGTTCACGAGCTTTCGGCAAGAAATCATCATATCCATGTGGTTATCACCAATGCCGGCATGAAGGTCATGGAGGAGGAATTGGGGATATCGGGGCCGAAAGAAATAGAGAAATTGCTCCTATACCCGAAGAAAGCTCAGGTCAGGATCTGGCAGAATGATGATTTTACCGCACCGTTCATGAGTGGCTCGAATGCTTTTGAAGCTGTTGTCATTATTCCATGCAGTGTCGGAAAATTGGCCGCGATTGCGAACGGCATCTCCAGCAACCTCCTGGAGCGTACAACCGACGTTGCGCTCAAAGAAAAAAGGCAGCTCATCCTGGTTGTGCGGGAGACTCCCCTGAGCATTATTCATCTTGAGAATATGGTTAGGGTTGCAAAGGCAGGGGCACAGGTAATGCCTGCCATGCCGGCATTCTATCACCATCCGAAAACAGTTGACGACATGGTTAATTTCATCGTGGGCAAGGTTCTGAATCTCCTGAGGATTGAGCATAATCTGTTGAGAGGATGGGGATCAATACAGAAAAAAGATTGAATAACATGTCAGAGAATGTTTTACGAGATATCGCCGACAAAGTCGATAAAGGCATCCGGCTCTCGCGGGAAGATGCAATTGCCCTTATGGAATCTCGCGATCTTATTCAGATCGGTCAGCTTGCGAATAGAGTGAAAGAGAAAATATCAGGAAACTGCGCATATTTTAATGTGAACCGCCATATCAATTTAACGAACGTCTGTATTTCACGATGTAAATTCTGTGCATTCAGCAGGGACAAGAAAGACCCTGACGCATATGCAATGTCCGTCGATGATGTGCTGCACATCGCACAGTCTGCCAGGAACATTGGCATAACTGAGTTCCATATCGTAAGCGGGCTCCATCCTGATCTGCCTTTTGATTACTATCTGCAGGTTATTTCGGCGCTCAAACAGGCACTGCCCGATGTACACATCAAAGCTTTTACTGCAGTCGAGATCGACTATTTTTCCAAAATTTCACGCCTCACAATTCTAAAAGTCCTTACGGAACTCCAAAAAGCAGGTTTAGGTTCCCTTCCCGGCGGCGGCGCAGAGATCTTGCATCCTCGCGTGCGTGATCTTGTTTGTCCAAAGAAGGCCTCTGCCGGGGAATGGCTTGAGGTGATGAGAACCGCTCATCGTCTCGGACTCAAGTCCAATGCAACCATGTTATACGGGCATGTCGAAACAATGCAGGAGCGGATTGACCATCTCATTGCCTTGCGAAACCTTCAGGATGAAACAGGCGGATTCCAGGCATTCATCCCCCTTCCCTTTCATCCCCTGAATACACAGTTGGCTGATTTTCGAAAACCGACTGCTTTTGAAAATCTGAAGATGCTCGCGATATCCAGGCTTGTACTCGATAATTTCTCCCATATAAAAGCTTACTGGATTATGCTCGGGTTGAAGGTTGCTCAACTCTCACTGCTCTTTGGTGTTGATGACTTTGACGGGACAATTGTCGAGGAGAAGATAACCCACTCTGCCGGAGCAGAAACAGGGCAGTCCGTTTCCCGTGAGGAGTTACTGGAACTAATCCGGGCAACGGGTCGGATGCCTGTTGAGAGAGATACGCTCTATAACATAATTAGACCCCGCGATCAGAATCGGAGATCAGTCCACCTTGAGACCTAAGGTAGGGCACATCCAGTTCCTAAACTGTCTCCCGCTCTACTATGGGTTAGTAAAGAGTCATGCCCTTCTGGATATGGAACTCATCAAAGGCACACCGACAGAACTGAACACCATGCTCATCCAAAACAAGCTCGATGTTTCTCCGGTCTCATCGATTGAGTATGCCCGTCACGCTGATTCCCTCTTCCTCTTCCCTGATTTTACCGTCAGCTCCGACGGCCAGGTAAAGAGCATCCTGCTGCTCAGTCGCTACCCGGCAGAGGAGTTATCGGGAAGAAACATTGCCCTTACCAGCACATCTGCCACGTCACATGTTCTCCTGAAACTCATTCTCAATCTCGGCTATCACATCCAGCCGCATTACATAATCAGGCAACCCGACCTGAAGAGCATGCTTTCTTCTGCAGATGCAGCTCTGCTTATCGGTGACATAGCTTTGAAGCATCATGCTGATTCAAGAGAATATTATATATACGACCTGGGGGTTGAGTGGAAAAAACTCACCGGCAAAAGTATGGTCTATGCTGTCTGGGCCGTGAATCGCACCTTTGCCGGAACAAAAATGCAGTTATGCGAAGATGTATACGGGTCGTTCAGAAAATCCATGGATTATTCGATGCACAATCTCCAGGAAGTAGTAGAATATGCGGCAAAATGGGAGCCCTTTGATCCCGAATTTCTCACTGCATACTTCAGGTCTCTCCACTTTGGGTTTGAAGAGGAATATCAGGATGGACTCATGCATTTCTATAGCTTGGCGAAGAGTATCGGAGAGCTTGCAAAAGTTCCCTCGTTGGAATTCATCAGGCTCCGGTCAGGTATACCGCTATGAGAGCGGGGGCAATCCTCCAAAACATCGTAACGGGAAAAAGATTGAGTCCGGAGGAGGCAGTCGTGCTGTTCGGGGAAGGTGACTTGCTCGGGCTCGCAAATGCGGCAGATGATGTCCGCCGGGGCAAGCATCCTGAAGGGATTGTCACCTTTTTAATCGACCGCAATATTAATTACACAAATATCTGTCAGAATCAATGTTCCTTCTGCGCCTTCTTCAGACGTAAGGGACATCCTGAAGCTTATGTGCTTAGCCAAGATGAGATCGAAAAAAAGGTTGCCGAAACCATTGATCTTTCAGGCACTCAGGTAATGCTGCAGGGAGGAATCAATCCCGACCTGAAACTGAATTTTTATAAGAATATGTTCAGTGAGCTAAAAAAGAAATTCAGGATACGGGTTCACAGCCTCTCCCCGCCGGAAGTCGTGCATATCGCCGAATCAGAAGGCATGGCTATTGCAGATGT
>Ga0111182_1025_pt1 | contig 16663 bp, 12 predicted proteins | sample DeeMarSWOR324_28_FD_80239 | JGI IMG/M metagenome (GOLD analysis project Ga0111182, IMG submission 80239) | Nitrospira bacterium SM23_35 | reverse complement strand
GATTACGAGACATGTGCCGTTATCACTTCTATTCACGGCCAGTCTTCTGATATTGCCCTTGGAGTCGATATAGGCGGCGCCGGAGATCAGGGGCTCATGTTCGGATTTGCGTGCAATGAAACCGAGGAGCTTATGCCCCTCCCGATTCTGCTTGCGCACAAGCTCGCCATGCGACTGGCGGAAGGCAGGAAAAAGGATATCCTCAGCTATTTACGGCCGGACGGAAAGACACAGGTTACCATTGAATACAGGGACAGCAAGCCGTTCAGGGTAGACAGTGTTGTCGTCTCAACCCAGCATAGTCCGGAGGTCACCCTGAAAGAGATACGGGAAGATGTGATCGAGAAAATTATCAAGCCGACAGTACCGTCTGACCTGATTGATGAGGAGCATATCACCTATTATGTAAATCCGACCGGCAGGTTTGTTGTCGGCGGCCCCATGGGAGATACCGGGGTCACGGGAAGGAAAATAATTGTTGACAGTTACGGAGGCGTTGGAAGTCACGGTGGTGGATGTTTCTCAGGGAAAGACCCTTCAAAAGTCGACCGCTCCGGTTCCTATATGGCGAGATATGTGGCAAAAAATATCGTCGCTGCCGGAATTGCAGACAGGGTTCAGCTCCAGGTTGCGTATGCGATCGGTATGCCCGAGCCGGTTTCGGTTCTTGCCGAGACATTCGGCACCGGGAAAATACCTTCAGAGGAAATTGTAAAAATTATCAGGAACAATTTTGATTTAACGCCTCAGGGAATGATAGATACCCTTAACCTCAGGAGACCGGTTTACAAAAAGACCGCTGCCTATGGCCACTTCGGCAGAAATGACCCTGATTTTACCTGGGAGAAGACGGATAAAGCTGAGGCCCTCAGGACAGAAGCGGGGTTATAAAGAATACAGAGAATACTTACCAAAGAGGAGAATAATGGTTAAACATGACATTAAAGATATCGGTTTGGCGCAGAAAGGCAAACTCCGGACAGAGTGGGCAGCACAGGAGATGCCGGTACTCAAAAGCATCAGTGAGAGATTCAAAAAGGAGAAACCGTTAAAAGGGTTCAGGCTCTCTGCATGCCTTCATGTTACCACGGAGACAGCCAACCTCATGCAAACCCTGCAAGCCGGGGGGGCGGAAGTCGTACTCTGTGCTTCCAACCCGCTCAGCACACAGGATGATGTGGCAGCTTCACTCGTCCGGTTCTCAAAAATTCCTGTTTTCGCAATTAAAGGCGAAGACAACAGAACATATTACAGGCATATCTATGACGCCCTGTCGGTCAAACCGCACATGACTATGGATGACGGCGCTGATCTCGTATCGACACTCCACAAGACGCGAAAAAATCTCCTCGTGAACATTCGCGGAGGGACAGAGGAAACGACAACTGGCGTCATCCGCCTCAGGGCCATGGCAGAAAAAGGTATCTTGCGATATCCGATCATTGCCGTAAATGATGCATATACAAAGTATCTTTTTGACAACCGGTATGGTACCGGCCAAAGCACGATAGACGGAATAATGAGAGCCACAAACAGGTTGATAGCAGGATCGGTTTTTGTAGTTTCTGGCTATGGATGGTGCGGCAAAGGAATCACAATGAGAGCAAAAGGCCTGGGCGCCAAAATTATTGTTACCGAAAGCAACCCCCTGAGGGCATTAGAGGCTACCATGGATGGATTTGACGTGATGCCGATACAGGATGCTGCGCGGCTCGGGGATATCTTCGTTACGGCAACAGGGGATGTTAACGTGATTTCGAAAAAATGCTTTGCGGTAATGAAGGATGGCGCGATACTCTGCAATTCAGGCCATTTTAATGTCGAGATATCCATCGATGAGCTGAAAAAAATGGCAATAAAGCGGAGGATAATCCGCGAATTTGTCGAGGAATTCACCCTCAGGAACAAGAGGAAAATTTACCTCCTTGGCGAAGGGAGGCTTATTAATCTGGCTTCTGCTGAAGGGCATCCTTCTGCCGTGATGGACATGAGTTTCGCAAATCAGGCCCTCTGTGCCGAATATATCGTGAAAAACTATAAAAAGTTCGAAAAAAAGGTTTACAGTGTTCCGGGTGAGATTGACCGGAAGATCGCGCACCTGAAACTCAAAGCGATGGGGATCAAGATCGATAGTCTGACTGCGGAACAGAAAAACTACCTCGAAAGCTGGGAATTGGGGACATAGAGCAAAAGGTAACATAGTTTGCCTGTCTGTTGTCTACCCCCTGCTGTCTGCTAATTTGATGGTTACTGTTGCAGTATTAACATTAAGCGATAAGGGTTCAAAAGGCGAAAGAGAAGATTCGAGCGGCCCTCTGATCCGGGATATCATAAAACAGATTAATGCTGAAGTTCTGCATTATGACATCCTGCCTGATGAAAGAGATCTCATCAAACAGAAGCTCATCCAGTATACCGGGAAGGTTGATTTGATTCTGACGACGGGTGGGACCGGGCTTTCGCCGAGAGATGTCACCCCTGACGCGACCCTCGAAGTAATCGAAAGAGAGGTGCCGGGAATAGCCGAGGCAATGCGTCTTGAGGGCTTAAAAAAAACAGGCAGGGCCATGCTTTCGAGAGCTGCAGCAGGGGTAAGAGGGGAAACCCTGATCATTAATCTTCCGGGAAGTCCCAAGGCGGTTCGGGAAAGCCTTTCCGCTATCCTTGATGTTATTCCTCATGCGGTTGAGAAAATAAAGGGAGACCTCTCGGAATGTTCCTCGGACTGACACTTACTTCGTATTTACGATGCAGGATATAAGTTTTTCTCTCGTATTCCTTGCAGGTGTTTTCTCCTTCCTGTCCCCGTGTGTCCTGCCCCTTATTCCATCTTACGTTTCATTCATTACCGGCATTTCCTTCAAGGACCTGACTGTCGGCACAGACAGGAAAAAAATCCATTATATAACGATCATGAATTCCATCGCCTTTATCTTGGGTTTCTCAACCGTATTTATCGCTCTCGGTGTGTCGTCATCAGCGGTGGGAAGATTTTTCTTCGCATATATGGATCTGATCAGGATCATAGGCGGCATGCTGGTAATAATTTTTGGCCTCTTTATCGCCGGGTTCCTGAAGCTTGATTTTCTCATGGCTGAAAAAAAGGTTCACCTGAGCGGCAAGCCGGCCGGTTATGTCGGAACATATATTGTGGGAATGACTTTTGCTGCGGGATGGACTCCGTGTATCGGGCCGATACTCGGAGCAATTCTTGTATACGCAGGTTCAAAAGGTTCTGCCTTGTACGGGTTTCAACTGCTCTCCGTCTATTCCCTCGGGATGGCCATCCCGTTTTTTCTGTCTGCACTGGGGATCAATGTTTTCTTAGCATATTCGCCGAAAATAACCAAACACATGCGGGTGATCATGGTCATCAACGGATTTCTCCTGATTATATTTGGGATTATGCTTCTCACTGATCAGATAAGGGTACTCGGCGGGATTCTGCCGGACTTCGGTATTACGTTTTAATACAATCCCATTGCCTCACGGACAAGCCGCATCGTATCTTCAGTTACCTTCCGTGCCTTTTCTGTTCCCTTCTCCAGTACATCATGGAGAATCTCTGGGTTCTGGATAAGTTTATTCCGTCTTTCCCAAATCGGCTCCATAACTTTGAATACATTCCGGATAAGAATTTTTTTGCATTCAATGCACCCGATGCCGGCTGTCCGGCACCCAATAGCTACCTGCTCCTGTTCCTCCTTCGAAGAAAAGACTTTGTGGAGCTGATATACCGGCGACAGTTCGGGATTGCCAGGATCCGTCTTTTTCACCCGTGCAGGATCGGTGATCATCGTCCTTATTTTCTGCTCAACTTCACCGGGACTGTCGGAGAGATAAATTGCATTGTCATAGCTCTTTGACATTTTTCTTCCGTCGGTGCCGACAACCTTGGGGAAATCGGTGAGCAAAGCCTCCGGTTCCGGAAAAATTTCTCTATAGATAAAATTGAAACGCCTCGCGATCTCACGGCTTATCTCAAGATGGGGGACCTGATCTATTCCAACCGGCACGTACTTAGCCCGGTAAATGATAATATCAGCTGTCTGGAGCAACGGATATCCGAGGAACCCGTATGTAGAAAGGGTGCATTTGTCAGGATCAAGCCCCGCAGCCAGAAAATTGATCATCAAGTCCGTGGTGGAATTCTTGATTTCTGACGGATCAGCATACCCGGTGGTCAGTGAATGCCAGTCCGCAATAAAATAGTAGCAATCATACGTATCCTGCAGCCTGACCCAGTTGCTCAATGCCCCGATCAGATTGCCAAGATGCAGCCTGCCGCTCGACTGCATGCCGCTCAATACTCTTTCTTTCACATCAAACCTCCAAAAGGGATAAGGAAAATACGGATAATCAATTCAATAAAAGCCTGTATGGGAATAATAATATATCGGGCAATCCCCATAAACCATAGTGCGAGCACGATAAAAATGCCGTAAGGTTCCAGTTTGCTAAACTGATATGCATGCTTTGTGGGAAGGAGGCTTGTGAGGATCCGCCCCCCGTCAAGCGGCGGGATAGGGAGCAGGTTGAACGCCGCAATAAATACATTAAAGGAGATGCTGTATCTCAGCATAAGTTCAAGAGGCGCAATAATCCTATCATTCACAGACAACGGAAGGTGGGGGGCAACGTTAACGAGCATGATAAACAGCAGTATACTCACGAAAGAGAGAATGATATTCGCAGCGGGCCCCGCTGCTGACACGAGAGCAGAATCTCTCCTCGGATTCCTCAGGTTATTGAATGCCACGGGCACTGGTTTGGCCGAACCGAATATGAAGCTGCCGTTTGAGAGGATGAACAGCATGATCGGCATAAGTACCGTGCCGACAGGATCAATATGGGCGATCGGGTTTATAGTGAGCCTTCCCATCATCTTTGCCGTCGGGTCACCGAGCTTGTAGGCAGTGTATCCATGGGCAATCTCGTGAAATGTAATCGAGATGAGGATAGGGACTGCTGCAAGGAGAAGGTTCCTTACTAGTGAAACATAATCCAAAATGATTTTCCTCCCTAGGGAATTGACAAAATTTCCAGAATTGCTATTTTGGAATATCAAAGAACTGTTGTCAAGTAACGTCGGATAGTCTATAATAGAAAAGAATTTTTATGACTTCAGTAGTCATTATCCCTGCCCGCTATGATTCAGCCCGTTTTCCGGGAAAACTCCTGTACCCCCTCAAAGGCATTCCGGTCATTCAACATGTATATGAAAACTCGAAACAGGCGCGCCTCCCCAATGACGTTATGGTTGCGACAGACAGCGAAACGATCTTCGAGAAGGTGCAGTTATTCGGCGGCAAGGCAGTCATGACCGACAGACAGCATCAGTCAGGAACAGACAGGATAGCCGAAGTTGCCCGCTCACTGGATTGTGATATAATTGTCAATGTGCAGGGAGACGAACCGCTGATACGCTCTGAAATGATCGATGATGTTATCGGGCTGCTGGAAGACAGCCGGGCCTCGATCGGCACGCTAACCAAGAAAATTGCAGACCCCCGGGAAATTACCGATCCGAATGTCGTGAAAGTTGTTTTCGATGCCGAATGGTTCGCGCTCTATTTTTCTCGAGCGCAGATCCCCTTCCAGGCTCCTCACTCCTTGGTCCGAACGCCGGACTACTACAAACATATTGGCATCTATAGTTACCGTCGCGAAATCCTTCTTGCACTCTCAGGAATGGAACAGACGGGATTGGAAAGAATAGAGAAACTTGAGCAGCTCCGGGCGCTCGATCATGGTATGAAGATCAAAATCAAGGAGACACCTTTTGAAACGTATGGGGTTGATACTCATGAAGATATTGAAAAAGTGGAGAAATGTCTAAATACATCTTCGTAACCGGTGGAGTCGTCTCGGCTCTCGGGAAGGGGATTGCGGCTGCTGCAACCGGTGCGCTCCTTGAAGCCAAAGGCTTAAAGGTCACCCTGCAGAAGCTGGATCCCTATATCAACGTTGATCCCGGCACCCTAAGCCCGTTTCAGCATGGGGAGGTTTATGTAACCGACGACGGAGCAGAGACAGATCTCGATCTCGGTCACTACGAACGATTCACCTCAATCCGTACATCACAAGCAAATAACTTTACCACCGGTAAAATTTACTATACCGTCATCACAAAAGAACGCAGGGGAGATTACCTGGGAGAAACGGTTCAGGTTATTCCCCACATCACAGACGAGATAAAACGTGCTATCAAATCTGTCAGTGACGATTATGACGTTGTTATCGTTGAGATCGGAGGTACGATCGGAGATATTGAAAGCCTTCCGTTTCTTGAGGCAATACGTCAGATCCGGTATGATGTGGGACGGGAAAATGTCCTATATATTCATCTCACCCTTATTCCTTATATCAGAACCGCGGGCGAGATCAAGACAAAACCGACCCAGCACAGTGTCAAAGAATTCAGGGAGATCGGGATACAGCCCGACATTGTCTTGTGCCGGACTGAATGGCCGCTACCCCCCGACGTAAAGAAAAAAATCGCAATTCACTGCAACCTTGACGTGGATGCCGTCATCGCTGCACGGGACGTCGAAACGATATACGAAGTGCCACTGATGCTCCATTATGAAGGTCTCGATCACCTGATCAGCAACAAATTTCACCTGAATCCGAATGAACCCGATCTCTCCCTCTGGAAAGACATTGTCAGAAAAATTAAAGAACCGAAGAATGAAGTCACAATTGCTATTGTCGGCAAGTACACCGGGTTGAAAGACTCCTACAAGAGTCTGACGGAAGCTCTTCTCCACGGAGGAATCGCAAACGATTCCCGGGTCAACCTCCAGTGGATAGACTCGGAAGAGATCGAAGTGAATGGGCCCGAGAGGTCACTTTCAGAAGTGGACGGAATCCTTGTTCCGGGAGGCTTCGGGTACAGGGGGATCGAGGGAAAAGTCAAGGCAATCAAATTCGCCCGGGAAAAGAAAATACCGTTCTTCGGCATCTGTCTGGGCATGCAATGCGCTGTTATTGAATTTGCAAGGGACGTCTGTGGTCTATCAGCCAACAGCTCAGAATTCGACATGAACACAAAAGAACCGGTTATTTATCTCATGGAACGCTGGTATGACTACAAAAAAGAGAAGGTCGAGGTCCGGTCAGAGACTTCACACAAAGGCGGCACGATGAGACTTGGAGCATATCCCTGTGTGCTCAGGGAAGGAACGAACGCATTGAAAGCATACGGCCGCAAGGAGTTATCAGAAAGACACAGGCACCGGTATGAATTCAACAATGCATACCGGGGCATTCTCACCCGGCATGGACTGAAGATCAGCGGACTGAGTCCTGATGAAGAACTGGTTGAGATGATCGAAATCGAAGATCATCCATGGTTTGTCGGATGTCAGTTTCACCCTGAATTCAAATCGCGGCCGACAGATCCGCATCCCCTTTTCAGGGCTTTTATTGAGGCTTCCCTGAAGGGGAAAAGATCCCTCTTCCCCAACCTCGAAACAGAAAACGAAGAGAAGAGCAGAGGCGTATAGGGATTGACCGGGGAAATAGCAATAGCAGATATAAAACTGGGCGGAGATAATCCCTTGTGTATTATTGCCGGGCCATGTGTGATAGAGAATGCAGATCTGGTTTTCCAAACCGCGGAGAAGCTGAAGGAAATCTGCCGTAACGCAGGTCTTTCACTCCTTTTTAAGAGTTCCTACGACAAAGCAAACAGGACTTCACTCACTTCTTTCAGAGGTCCCGGGTTGGACGCGGGATTGAGAATTCTCTCCGACCTCAAAAGCAGGCTGCACATACCGGTCATATCGGACATTCATTCAGTGCAGGAAGTAAAACCTGCTTCGGAAGTCCTTGATGCCCTTCAGGTACCTGCTTTCCTGTGCAGGCAGACAGATCTGATTCTTGCTGCATCTGAGACCGGCAAGCCTGTTAACGTAAAAAAAGGCCAGTTCCTTGCACCCTGGGATGTGAAAAATATTATTGATAAATTCACCTCCACCGGAAATCAGCATATTTTTCTTACCGAACGAGGTTCCTCATTCGGATACAATAACCTGGTGGTAGATTACCGGGCTTTTCCCATCATGCGCTCTTTTGGACACCCGGTCATATTCGATGTTACCCACAGTCTTCAGCTCCCGGGAGGAATGGGAACGAGTTCAGGCGGCCAGAGGGAATTTGCTGGACCTCTTGCGCTGGCAGCAGTCTCGGTAGGGGTTGACGGCCTTTTTATGGAAGTTCATCCTGACCCTGATCATGCCTTGTGCGATGGCCCGAACATGATGAGACTGGATACCGTGGCTAAGCTGTTAAAAACATGCAGAGATATTGACGAATTAGCAGCCAGATGAAAAAAAGCCGAATAAGAAAAGGTAAGCAGACCAGATCCCACGACCGTATCATCGATGTTGCCAAGAAAGTCCTTGCGACAGAGGCAAAAGCTTTACGCGCTCTCGCATCAAGAATCAGCAATGATTTCGAATCAGCAGTTGACCTTATAAACGCAAACAAGGGCAGGGTTGTTGTAGCCGGCATGGGGAAATCAGGGCTTGTCGGAAAAAAAATTGCAGCAACCCTTGCTTCAACCGGGACACCAGCTTTTTTTCTCCACCCTGCCGAGGCGAGCCACGGAGATCTCGGAATGGTTACAGAACGGGACATTGTCATCGCAATATCGAACAGCGGAGAAACAGAAGAACTCGTCGGGCTTATTCCGTTTCTGAAAAGATTCCGGGTCAAACTGATATCCATGACCGGGCATATGAACTCGACCCTCGCGAAAGCATCCGATATAGCGCTTGATGTTTCGGTCAGGGAAGAGGCCTGCCCGATGGGAATTGTTCCCACCGCATCAACAACAGCAACAATGGCAATGGGCGATGCGCTTGCAGTTTGTCTTCTTGTAAAAAAAGGTCTGAATGAAGAAGATTTTGCGCGGTTCCATCCGGGAGGAAGCATCGGGAAGAAATTCTTTATTACGGTTACAGACCTTATGCACAGCGGGGACCGCCTTCCATTGATATCTCGCGGCACACCGATGTCACGGGCAGTCATCGAGATGTCATCAAAAAGACTCGGTCATGCTGTGGTCGTTGATCGACAGGGGAACATAGCAGGTGTGCTGACGGACGGGGATGTGCGCAGGGGCCTGGAGAGATGGGGGGGGAAGCTCTTCGATCTTCCCGCAGAACAGGTTATGACAAAAAACCCTAAAACAATTTCTCAGGATGAGCTCGCAGCAAAGGCACTCTCAATCATGGAGAGCTTCTCGATAACCGCCCTGATTGTTCCTGATGAGGATGGAAGACCCCTCGGCATCATTCACCTGCACGATATCCTCAGACAGGGGATAGTCTGATTCCTTGTACATCATCTTGGCAATAAAAAAATTCGACTGCTTTCTGGATAAACGCCGAGCTCAAAAGAATTCGCTAAAGGAGATTATGCGCCATGACTGATAAGGACGATAAACTGCAGGCAATATCTGATGAATTGAGCGAACATGTCATCGCCGTTAAGGGCACACTTGAACTCATCGATGCATCGGTAGAGGAGGAGGACCTCCACAACCTCCTCATAAAGGCACTGAAGCGGATGGACACCATACAAACATTATCCGGAGAGATGTTTGCGCTCCTGAAGGCCTGCCTCGACAGGATGGGAGAAACAAAGACAGAGTAAAGCAAGGCACAATGGAGGGATTCCAATTGTGCCTCTTGCAAGTTTCTTATTTTGCTTTGTATCTTTTTACTTATTTCGCTAAACGCACCGTTTAGCAGAAGGAAGGCCGTCAGCCGCCGCCGCTGAATCCCGAATAGGATCCGCCTGATGATGATCCCGCATCATCCGATGATGAACAGCTGAACTGCGAGAGCAATTTCTTGATGTTCTGCGACCTGCATCGCGGGCACGCGGTAGCAGTATCATCCGGATTCCACCGGAGGAGGGCGAAAATCTCATTGCATTCGTTACAGGTATACTCATAAATTGGCATAGTGTCAAATCTCCTCAAATTTAGATTTTATTAATATTTTAGTTTACTTATTATGCACGTTAATGTCAACTATCCCCTAAAATCTCCCGGATATCTTCCCTGAATTTTTTGGGATGAGTACCTTGCCAGTATATTTTCCCGCAGTCCGCGCATTTCCGGAAAAGATCATAATGCAGAAAAACATACTCAGGGACTGAGTCCTTTACCTCAGACTTATCTGCAACTTTCTCGAGGTTACCATTACACGCAACACATCTGCTGAGAAATTGAAACTGTTTGAGCTTGAAAGTGCTTATTGTTTCAAGGAGCTGCTGGAAAGGGTCGTCGGATACAATCAGAAGATAGCTCTTGAGCCCCTTGATTTTAACCAAATGCGTGTCTCTCGTTAAGATTGTCCGGTCCTGCTCCCGCGCTATTCTGATAAGACTGCGGTCATTGATCCCGGGGGAATACGCGGTATCGAATCCGAGGAACCGCAGCCATCTCGCAAGCCTGCCGAGCATGGCATCAGCAATGAACTTTCCTGCATGCTGGGTGGAATCAGGCGTGATGGATGGAGATGTTTCCTCACGCCTGGCCATATAAATCCTGCGGGCTTTTCTATTCTTCTGATACTGGAGCTGGTTCAGGCAGTGGAGGCCTGAACTCCCTTTGCACAAAGGTATTCCGGTACCGGGACATTCCTGTTCCCGCCGGGATTATCCTTCCCATGATCACGTTCTCTTTCAGCCCCCGGAGCTCATCCAGAGCACCGCTGATAGATGCCTCGGTAAGCACCCGGGTTGTCTCCTGGAACGATGCCGCAGATACAAAACTATCGGTAGTCAGCGATGCCTTCGTAATACCGAGGAGAAGGGGTTTCCCCTGAGCCGGCTTTCCGCCTTCAGCCTTAACCCGGGCGTTCTCTTCCTGGAAAAGCCTCCTGTCGACCTGCTCGCTGATAAGGAAATTTGTATCACCGGGATCCTCGATTCTGACCTTTTTCATCATCTGCCTGACGATCACTTCAATATGCTTGTCGTTAATCGTAACGCCCTGGAGCCTGTAGACCTTTTGCACCTCATCGACAAGGTATCGCTGGAGTTCCTGTGGTCCGAGGATATCGAGAATATTATGGGGATTTACCGCTCCGTCCATAAGCGGCTCCCCTGCTCTTACCCAGTCTCCTTCATGGACACCGACATGTTTCCCCTTCGGTATAAGATATTCCCGTGTTTCATCCCCACCCTTTACAACAACTACTCTCATCCCTTTGTGTGCTCCCTTAAACTCAACCATTCCATCAATTTCGGTAACGATTGCCTGCTCTTTCGGACGCCGTGCCTCGAAAAGTTCAGCGACTCTTGGCAGACCGCCGGTTATGTCCTTTGTCTTTGTGGTCTCCCTAGGTATTTTGGCAAGGATATCCCCAGGATACACGATATCACTTTTGTCGACAAGGATATGCGCCCCGGCGGGCAGGAGATATCGTGCCGGAGTGCTTGTGCCGGGAATCTTCTGCGTCACCCTTCCCTGGTCATCCTTAATCGATATTCTGGGTCTCATGTGAGCAGGGTAATCAATGATAACTTTATGGGACAGACCGGTAATCTCATCGACTTCTTCCTTTATTGTTGTTCCTTCCACCATATCTCCGAGGGCTATCTTTCCTCCAATCTCTGTGAGGATTGGGGTCGAATACGGATCCCATTCGACGAGTTTCTGGCCTATCTCGACTTTCTTACCATTATTCACCATCAATTTTGCACCGTATACAACAGAATACTTCTCTTTCTCCCTGCCTTTTGGATCAACGACAGCGATACCTCCGTTGCGGTTCATAACAACCAGCAGGCCTTCTCTGTTTTTCACCGTACTGATGTTGATAAACTTTATCGTGCCTGAGTTTTTGGCCTCGAGTATCGTCTGCTCAACGACTTTTGAGGCAGCTCCACCAATATGGAAGGTTCTCATGGTAAGCTGGGTGCCGGGTTCCCCGATGGATTGCGCGGCAATAATCCCGACAGCTTCGCCCTTTTCAACAATCTCACCTCTTCCCAGATCTCTTCCATAACATTTCGTACAAACACCGTATTTGGACTCGCAGGTGAGAACCGATCGTATCTTCACTCTGTCAATACCCGCCTCGATAATCTTCTGGTTTATCTCTTCATCGATCTCATGGCTTCTCTTAACGATGATCTCCTTTGTTATAGGGTCTTTTATGTCTTCAACCGCAATCCGGCCGATCAACCGCTCCTCCAGCGGCTGGATAATCTCACCGCCTTCAACGAGAGAAGTAACGAGAATACCATCAGTTGTTCCGCAGTCATCTTCAAAGATGATAACATCCTGGGCAACATCAACAAGTCTCCTTGTGAGATATCCCGAATTTGCGGTTTTTAATGCTGTATCGGCAAGTCCCTTCCGGGCTCCGTGGGTCGATATAAAGTACTCAAGCGGAGTCAGTCCCTCACGGAAATTTGCTTTAATCGGGGTTTCGATGATTTCACCGGAAGGCTTTGCCATCAGTCCCCTCATTCCTGCAAGCTGACGTATCTGTGCAGTGCTTCCCCGCGCTCCCGAGTCAGCCATCATAAAGATGCTGTTGAAGGATCTTCGCTCTCTCAGTTCTTCTTCAGAGAGGGCCTTTCCATCTTCTTCTGCCCCGAGTTCCTTCATCATTTCTTCTGCAACTTTTTCCGTCACATTCGCCCATATATCGATAATCTTGTTATAACGTTCACCCTGGGTTATCAGTCCGTCTTCGTATTGTTTCCTCACTTCTCCAACTTCGTATTCAGCATTCCGGATAAGGTTCTGTTTTGTAGTCGGAATATGCATATCGACCATGGATATCGAAACGCCGGATTTTGTAGCATATTTAAAACCGATCTGCTCGAGGCTGTCGAGAAAGACGACCGTATCCCTTCTTCCCGATTTTTTGTATATGTATTCTATGAATTTCCCGATCTCCTTCTTTGTCATATCCTTATTGATCATTGCAAAGGGGATACCGGGCGGCAGTATCTCATGGAGAATGATTCTCCCTGTTGTTGTCTCAACAGAAGTACCGTTCATTCTCACTTTAATCCGTGCATGTTCTTCAATAATTCCGGCGTCATAGGCAATCCTAACATCAACGGGGTCGGCAAATATCTTTCCCTCCCCTCTTGCGCCTGTTCGTTCTTTCATCAGATAGTAGATACCGAGAACCATATCCTGGGTGGGGACAACAATCGGCTTCCCGTTCGCCGGTGAGAGGATGTTGTTGACGGACATCATGAGAACCCGCGCCTCGATCTGAGCCTCTATCGACAGAGGAACATGCACAGCCATCTGGTCACCATCGAAATCAGCATTGAAAGCGGTACATACGAGCGGATGTAGCTTTATCGCCTTGCCTTCAACCAAAATGGGATCAAATGCCTGTATGCCGAGCCTGTGCAGGGTTGGAGCCCTGTTCAGGAGCACGGGATGTTCACGGATCACTTCTTCAAGGGCATCCCAGACCTCTGCGCTCTCCTTTTCGACAAGTTTCTTTGCTGCTTTGATGGTTGTCGCGTATCCTTTTTCCTCGAGCTTGTTGAAAATAAAGGGTTTAAAAAGTTCGAGGGCCATTCTTTTGGGGAGCCCGCACTGATGAAGCTTTAGTTCAGGCCCGACAACGATAACAGACCTTCCGGAATAATCGACTCGTTTCCCCAGGAGGTTTTGTCTGAACCGGCCCTGCTTTCCCTTGATCATGTCGCTGAGAGATTTCAGAGGCCGCTTTGTCGTCGTCTTTAATACCCGGCTTCTCCTGCCGTTGTCAAAGAGTGCGTCAACAGCCTCCTGAAGCATTCGCTTTTCATTTTTTATGATGACGCTCGGTGCCTTGAGTTCCATCAGCCTCTTGAGTCTGTTATTCCGGTTGATTACCCTCCTGTAGAGATCGTTCAGATCAGAAGTGGCAAACCGGCCTCCTTCGAGCGGAACGAGAGGCCTCAGGTCGGGAGGCAAAACCGGGATAAGATCCATAATCATCCATTCAGGTTGGTTTCCGGATTTTCTGAATGCGTCTACCACCTTCAGCCGTTTGGTGAGCTTTTTCTTGACCCCTATGGAGGCTACATCGTGTATTTTTGTTTTGAGTTCAACAGACAGGACTTCAAGATCAACCCGTCGCAGAAGCTCCCGTATCGCTTCGGCCCCCATCCCAGCTTTAAACCGTGCACCAAATTCCGAGGTTTTCTTCTTATAATCATCCTCGGTAAGCAGCTCTTTTTCCTTGAACGGGGTATCACCAGGATCTATGATCACATAGCCCTCAAAATAGAGAACCTTTTCAAGCTGCCGCATGGTCATATCGAGAAGGGTGCCGATCCGGCTTGGAAGGCCTTTCAAAAACCATATGTGTGCGACAGGCGTTGCAAGCTCAATATGTCCTAACCGTTCCCTTCTGACTTTAGACTGAATTACCTCAACACCACATTTGTCGCAGACTACCCCTCTGTGCTTCATTCTCTTGTACTTCCCGCAAATGCATTCCCAGTCCTTGATAGGACCAAAAATCTTTGCGCAGAAAAGCCCGTCACGTTCCGGTTTGAAGGTGCGGTAATTAATCGTCTCCGGTTTTTTCACCTCACCATATGACCACTCCCGTATCTTTTCCGGAGAAGCGAGCCGGATGCGAACAGCCTCAAAATCGGTCGGATCTTTTGGCCTCTGAAAAATAGCAGAAATATCTTCTGTCAACTTACTCCCCCTTGCTCTTTTTTTCCAGAAGTTCCACGTCGAGTCCAAGACTCTGGAGTTCTTTTATCAGAACGTGAAAAGACTCCGGCACACCCGGTTCAAGGGTTGCGTCCCCTTTCACGATGGCTTCATACATGCGGGCTCTTCCCGTAACATCATCACTCTTGACCGTCAAGAATTCCTGGAGCGTATAGGCAGCTCCGTAGGCTTCAAGAGCCCACACTTCCATTTCCCCAAGCCGCTGTCCCCCAAATTGTGCCTTTCCGCCCAGCGGTTGCTGAGTAACGAGTGAATAAGGGCCAATGGACCTGGCGTGTATCTTGTCATCAACAAGGTGATGAAGCTTCATCATATACATATATCCCACGGTGACTGGCTTATCAAAAGGTTCACCGTTCCTGCCGTCATGAAGCACCATCTGCCCTGTTGTCGGCAGCTTGGCCTTTTGGAGAAGATTTTTGATTTCACTCTCTTTTGCGCCCTCGAATACAGGAGTGGCTACCTGTATCCCTAAAGCCATCGCTGCCCAACCGAGATGCGTCTCAAGAACCTGCCCAACATTCATTCGCGACGGTACGCCAAGGGGATTCAGCACAATGTCTACTGATGTTCCATCCGGCAGATAGGGCATGTCTTCTTCCGGCATGACTGTTGCCACGACGCCCTTATTGCCGTGCCTGCCTGCCATCTTATCCCCTATCTGGATTTTTCGCTTCATTGCAATATAGGTCTTTACAACCTTATTAACCCCTGGCGGCAGTTCATCGCCTCTTTTTAACCGGTCAACCATTTCATCGTACCGTAATTCCAGGTACCGGATGTAGTGATTGAACTCATTATTTGCAGATTCCAACCGCTCCCGCGCGGTGCTGTCCTCGAGTTTGATGCGCATGAGATGTTCATCTTTGATCTTCTCCAGATGTTTTTCTGAAAGTTTTTTCCCCTTTGCGCATAGGACCTCTTTTGTCTTAGAGTCTTTCATGTCATCAGAGACAGCACGTCCAACAAGGAGACTTCTCAGTTTTTTGAATTTTTCCTCTTTTGCTATCCTGACCTCTTCTTCGAGATCCCGCTGTAGTTTCTGTATATCCTCTTCTTCAATACTTTTTGCCCGGTCGTCCTTCTCTGTACCTTTTCGTGAAAATATCCTTACATCAACGACCGTCCCCTCTATGCCAGGCGGCACATAAAGACAGCTTTCCTTCACTTCTTCAGCCTTTTCGCCAAAAATAGCTCTCAGGAGCTTTTCTTCAGGTGTTAACTGTGTTTCCCCCTTCGGGGTCACCTTGCCCACGAGGATATCACCGGGTTTCACTTCAGCTCCGATACGAATTATTCCACTCTCATCGAGATTTCTAAGGGCATCTTCCCCAACATTCGGGATATCGCGGGTGACCTCTTCGGGGCCGAGTTTGGTCTCGCGTGCCTCAAGGCTGAATTCCTCAATATGAACAGAAGTATAGATATCCTCTTTCACGAGTCTCTCGCTGATGAGGATCGCATCTTCAAAATTATATCCACCCCACGGCATAAATGCGACAAGCACGTTCTTTCCCAGTGCAAGCTCTCCCTGATCTGTGCAGGTACCATCAGCAAGAATATCGCCGGTCTTAACCGTATCGCCAATATTGACAAGGGCTTTCTGATTTATGCAGGTAGCCTGATTTGATCTCTGGAATTTCACGAGGTTGTAGATATCAACTCCGCCTGTGTTCTCAGTTGTCCTCACAACAATCCTTGATGCATCAACGCTTTCAACAACTCCCCCGCGTTTCGTCAGGACAATCGCTCCTGAATCCCGGGCTGCGACAAACTCAACGCCGGTACCGACAATAGGCGCTTCAGGCTGCAACAGCGGCACAGCCTGTCTCTGCATATTCGATCCCATCAATGCCCGGTTTGCATCGTCATTTTCGAGAAACGGAATGAGAGATGCTGAGACCCCGACAATCTGCTTCGGTGATACGTCCA
>Ga0111182_1010_pt1 | contig 17458 bp, 19 predicted proteins | sample DeeMarSWOR324_28_FD_80239 | JGI IMG/M metagenome (GOLD analysis project Ga0111182, IMG submission 80239) | Nitrospira bacterium SM23_35 | reverse complement strand
CTGCCCTTTTCGGATGGGCCCTTTCCCCAAAAATCGCGGTCCCGATCCTGACCATAGTGGCTCCCTCTAAAATTGCCGCTTCAAAGTCATGAGTCATCCCCATGGAGAGTTCCGGAAGTCTGAACCCTTCAGCTTCTGCACGATCCCGCAGTTGCCTCAATTTTCTGAAAAATGGCCTCGCCATTTCCGGATTATCGAAGAACGGCGGCATAGTCATCAGTCCCTCAATGCTCAAATGCTTCATTCCTGCCGCTTCATGGAGCAGTTTCATGAAAATTTCTTCAGAAACACCGGATTTTGATTCTTCCTCCGAGAGTTTGACCTGTATCAGAATCTTCTGGATTTTCCCCAGCTTTCCCGCGTGCCTGTCGATCTCTCCTGCGAGGCCTGATGAGTCGACTGAGTGGATTAGATCGAAGAGCTGCACAGCAGCCCCGGACTTGTTTTTCTGGAGATGTCCGATCAGATGCCATTCCACGGCATAATCCGGCATGTGATGTTGCAGATGTGCAATTTTTTCTTTTGCCTCCTGCACTCTGTTTTCCCCAAAAACCCTCAAACCCAGTTCTATGGCTTCCTTTATTTTCAGAACATCAACAGTTTTCGTGGCAGCAACGAGCTTGACATCAAAAGGATTGCGCCCGGACCGTATGGCTGCAGAAGATATTTTCCTGTAGATATCCTTGATATTCTCAAGAAGCATGTTATGAATGATCACAGAGTTTTCCTTGTTTCAAACGAAGCCCGAAATCTCTTTGCGGCATACTATGTTGTGTATTTTATCATCTATTCCAGGAAAGGGCTTCCATGTATTCTGTCCATAATTTCTCTTTTGCTATACCCATGTCAATAAAATCCCAGGGAAGAATTTCTTCAAAATCCTTTTTTCTGAATATATAGAAGTTTTTATCGATTCCTGCAATTGCCGCTGCCGTGCTCCATTCCGCTGTTGCGGGCATCTCCATGAGCATATGTGATAACCGCCTGTCACCCATGGAAAACAATCCCTGCATGTATGCATACTTGGGAACATCATGGAACACCCTGATACCTCGAACCGGCATAAGGGCTTTCTTGATTAATTTTAATCGTTCCTTTACCTCGGTGATATCCTCCATGGGATGCCACTGAAAGGGCGTAAAGGGCTTTGGTACGAATGTGCTGATACTGAGCGTAAGACAGCCTTTTGGCGCGGCATTCCGAATCTTCATCACAAGATCAACAATCCCGGATACATCTTCCCTCGTTTCAGTGGGAAGACCGACCATGAAATACAGCCTCAGGGTCTCTATGCCCTGCGCAAACAGGAGCCGTGAAGTTGAGAGGATATCTTCCTCACTGATGCTTTTGCTGATAACCTTCCGAAGCCGCTCTGTCCCGGCCTCAGGCGCAATCGAAATGCTCTTATGCCCTCCCATCAGGGCAACTAATTCCGCACTCTTTCTGCCTGCCCTGAGAGAGGTGATCGAAAATTCTACGCCGGGAATCTGCAGCACTTCCTTGATATGTGCATAATCGGAAAGGGAGGGCCCTATGAGGCCGATTCGTCTTGTCTTGCCGCGGGCCGCGTGAATATCCTCGCTGATATTTCGGAGCTCTTTTATTCTCGGAGGACTGTATATTTTCCCTGCAACGCAGTATCTGCAGTTCCAGGGACAGCCCCTCATGGCTTCAATCAGATACATATCAGAGAATTCTGTTTCAGGAGTAATGATCGAGGTCCTGATTTCAGAGCAGGAAAGATCTTTCAGATACCTCCGTTTTACCTGATGAGCTGCGCCTTCTGATGCGATTCTCTCAGAAATTTTTTCTCCCGGATCGCGGAAAATACGGTAGAAACACGGAACATATACTCCCTCAATGGAGAGGGATTTCCTCAGAAGATCACTTCTGTCTTCAGCGGTCCTATAAATCCCTAGAAATTCCGGCAGCATTTCATCTGCCTCACCGATGAAGCAGAGATCAAAAAAGTCGGCAACAGGTTCCGGATTAAAGAACGTGCATGCCCCACCCATTATGAGAAACGGGTTTCGCGGGCTTCTCCGGGAGCTCATCAGGGTAATCTTTGCCAATTGAAGGATTCTGGCGATATTCGGATAGTCGTTTTCAAAAGATACAGAGAAGGCAACGATATCAAATCTGTTCAAAGGACGTTTCGACTCCATTGAAAAAAGCTCAACCCCGGTTCTGATATGTTCGTCATAATCCTTTTCATCCGGCAAAAAAGCCCTCTCACAGACCACGTCTTTCATGCTGTTCAGCAGACCGTAGATACCCTGGAATCCGAGGTTTGACATCCCGACGTGATATGTATTCGGATAAACAAGGGCAATGGTGATCTTTCCGCCAGGGTCCTTGTAAACAGTCCCTCTTTCTCTCGACAAGAGATGGTCGATTTTTTCTTTGAGTTTTCGGCTCACGGTATTAGCGAATTCCCGGTCTTTTCTTTTATACTAATTGTATGAAATGCAAGGAGTGCGGCGGAAAGTTACGGCTCGTTTTCGGTTGAAGGAGCACAACACTAAACTGCACGGAGTGCGGTAAGATATACTCCATCGAGGAGTATACCGGTACCATGGATACCGATGCATGGGAACAGATATCCCAGCGCCCCTGCGACAGGGTTTAATCAATCCTTCCCTCCTGTTTGAGTCTGGTGATAAGCTCCAATATTCCTGGTATGGCCACGTCAATGATGTCATTTTTTTCTATTGAGAAAGACAGCTGCTGGAGTTCAAAAGCATCAAAACCGTATGTGTACAGAGCGCCGACAAAACTGCCTGCACTCGTAGCCACGATCATATGAACAGGAAGCTTATTGGACTCAAGCACCTTCAGTACGCCGATATGTGCGAATCCCTTTGATGCACCCGCCCCCGGCTCGGTCGCAATCTTTGCCGGTTTTGGGGGTGGCTGAATCTCTCCCGGAGCACAGGAGCACATGCAGAAAAGCAATGATAAGGATATGAGAACGATATCTTTGATCATGCCAACAAAACCAGTGCTGCTTTCATGATACAATGACTGCTATGTACATTATAGCAGTAAAAAATCTAACTAAATATTATAACTCCCTGAAGGCTGTTGATGGTATTGATTTTGAAATATCCGGATCGGAATGCTTCGGGTTCCTCGGTCCGAACGGAGCCGGGAAAACAACAGTGCTGAGAATCATTTATTGTTTCATGCCCCCGAGTTCCGGAGAGGGGAGAGTATTCGGCATGGATGTCAGGGAAAACCCGAGCTCCATTAAAGCCCGTATCGGAGTGATGCCGCAGGAGGACAATCTTGACCCTGATCTTTCTGTTTTCGAAAATCTTATTGTCTATGCCCGCTATTTCGATATCGCAAAAAAGGATTCCGCGCCTCTCGCGTGGGAACTGCTCGATTTTGTGGAATTGAGGGACAAGGCGTCTGTCAAAATCGGCAATCTTTCAGGCGGGATGAAGCGGCGCTTGGTACTCGCGCGGTCACTGATAAACAAACCGGAGCTCTTAATCCTTGATGAACCGACAACGGGGCTCGATCCTCACAGCAGGCGGTCTGTCTGGGATAAGCTCCACTATCTCAAGTCGAGAGGGACGACGCTTCTGCTCACAACGCATTATATGGAAGAGGCTGAGGTGCTCTGTGACAGGGTAGGAATCATGGATTCCGGAAGAATTGTTGTAATCGATAGGCCATCGAGCCTCATGAACCAGCACGGCGGAAATCTCGAAGAAGTGTATCTGAAATTAACCGGAAGGGCACTCAAGGAATAATAGAGATTGATAATATGCAGAAGAATGGTTTCAAAAAAATATTTCAGTAAGCCCCCTGTGACCCCCTTTTAAAAAAAGGGGGAAATAAAATGTATACCCCTCTTTTCAAAAAGAAGGATAAGGGGAGATTACTAAATCATAAAATAGAATTTTTATGAACATCAAGCGGGCATTCAGAGTGTGGCAGAGAAATTTTACGGTCTATACCAAACTCTACAAATCTGGTCTGGCACTGAATTTTGTTGAACCAGTCCTCTATCTGGCAGCTTTAGGGCTCGGCCTCGGCGGATTTGTCCGTGAGATAAACGGTGTTCCGTATATTCAGTTTATTGCCCCCGGTATCATTGCCTCATCGTCCATGTTTGCAGCAATCTACGAGTGCACCTATGGCACCTATGTGCGAATGAAGTACCAGAAAACATTCGACGCAATTCTGGCAACCCCGGTAAACCTTGATGACCTGGTGCTCGGCGAACTCCTCTGGGGGGCGACGAAGAGCCTGCTTTACGGGTCAATCATTATTCTTGTTATCGCTCTTTTCGGGCTTGTCGATTCTCCCCTGATAATTCTTGTTGTACCGGTCCTTCTCATAAGCGGCTTGATCTTTTCGGAAATATCGGTAATTTTTACGGCGGTTATTCCCGGGATCGATTCGTATAACTATTTCTATACCCTTTTCATGACGCCGATGTTTCTCTTTTCCGGGATTTTCTTCCCTCTTGATAATCTTCCTTCCGTCATTTCTCAAATTGCCTTTTTCACGCCCCTCTATCACCTGGTAAACATATGCAGAGGCCTGGCATCAGGGGAGTTTGCGCTCTGCACATGGGATACCATCTGGCTTCTTGTCGTGGTCCTGATTCTCGCTCCCTATCCCTTCAGGTTAATGCGCAAAAGAATTGTGGAATGATCGATATTTTTATGAAAAAGATATCAAGGTGTCTTGATATCGTATGCCTTTATTTTCCGGTGAAGGTTGCTGCGCTCGATGTCGAGGATTTCCGAAGTCTTTGAAATGTTCCAGTTATTCTCCTCAAGCTTCCGGATGATAAAGTCTTTTTCGAATGATTCCCGTGCATCTTTCAGCGTATTGAACGTAAAGTAGTCTGAACGGACAGCTTCCCCAAGAATAATGTTCCGGGGGGTTACCGTAACGGATGGAGTCATGATGACGAGCCGCTCAATGACATTCCTGAGTTCCCTGATATTCCCCGGCCAATTGTAAAGCTCAAGCATTTTCAATCCTTCGGGAGTAATTTTCTTTGGTTTTTGACCAGATTCCGTTGCAAAGTATCCCAGAAAATAATCGACCAATTCCGGAATATCCTCTTTTCGCTCCCTGAGGGGAGGCAGGTGAATCGGGATAACATTCAGTCTGTACAGGAGATCGTCCCTGAAGGCACCCTTCTTCATCTCCTCGGAAAGATCTTTGTTTGTGGCAGAAATAATTCTGACATCTACCTTGATATTTTTGCTGCCGCCCACGCGCTGGAATTCCTGGGTTTCAATCACCCGAAGCACCTTGGCCTGCGTCGAGAGAGACATATCCCCTACTTCATCAAGAAAAAGAGTCCCTTCGTCAGCAAGTTCGAATTTGCCTTTCTTCCGTTCAAAAGCGCCGGTAAAGGAACCCTTTTCATGACCGAAGAGCTCGCTTTCAATGAGTTCCTGAGGTATTGCAGCACAGTTCATTTCGATGAATGGCCTGCCTGCCCGTGAACTTTTTTCGTGGAGGATATGAGCAGCAAGCTCTTTCCCGGAACCGCTCTCGCCGAGGATGAGTACCCTGCCGTTGCTCTTTGCGGCCATATCGATCTGTTCGCTGAGTTGGCTCATTTTCGGGGAATTACCGATAAGGCGCCATTTCTTTGTCAAATCCTGTTTGAGGGCTTTATTCTCCATCTCGAGTGACCGTCTTTCCAGCGCCCTGTTGGCAACCAGCAGAACTCTCTCGAGAGACAGGGGTTTCTCCAGAAAATCATATGCGCCTAACCTCGTTGCATTTACCGCAAGCTCGATATTTCCATGGCCGGAAATCATGACAACAGGGAGTTCCGGATTCTGTTCCCGTATCCTGGTGAGCGCCTGAATGCCGTCGGTTCCCGGAAGCCAGATATCAAGAAACATCAGGTCCGGGGTCTGTTCTTTCAGCAGGGCAAAGGCTTCTTCGGCAGTACCCGCTGTCATGACGGTATATCCTTCATCTTCAAAAATTCCCGAGAGACTCTCACGGATTCCCTCCTCATCGTCGACGATACATACCAAAGTGTCTCTCATTTAACTCTCCTTCACCGGTATCGATATGGAAAAAACCGAACCATGCGGTTCGTTGTCATGGACTCTGATGTGGCCTCCGTGTTCCGTAACAATCCTGTTTGCTATCGCAAGGCCGAGGCCTGTGCCGTTTTTCTTGGTAGAAAAATATGGCAGAAACAATTTCTCCTTGTCCTTATCCAGAATGCCTGGTCCATTGTCCGCAATTGCTACCTGGGCTGTTTCGGAGAACGCGTCAAAGCCGACGCTCACATCGATCCTGCCGCTGTTCGTAATTGCCTGTATCGCATTGTCAAAAATATTGATGAAGACCCTTTTGAATTGTTCCCCGTCGAGTTCGACCTGCGGAAGATTATCAGTGGCCGTAATGGTTATCTCCACATTTTTATAATCCCTGTAGAGATCTGCGACCTCGTTGAGCAGAGCAGGAAGCGAACTCGGCATCTTCCGGATCTCTGGCATAGTGCCGAATTTTGAGAATTCATCAACCAGCCTCTTGAGGCTATCGACTTCCTTGACAATGGTTCTTGCAGACCGGTAGAAAACATCTTCGAAATCAGGTTCTTTCTGCTCCCATTTTTTCAGCATCCGTTCTGCAGAGAGCTTGATGGGGGTCAGCGGATTTTTGATCTCATGGGCGATTTTTTTTGCAACATCCTGCCATGTCAGGGCTTTCTGGGCTTCAATGATGTCAGTGATATCGTCAAAGACAACGAGCATGCCGATATATTTTTCTGCGTCCTTCAGGCCGATAATGAACACCTGGAGGGTGAGCTTCTCCCCGCCTGCCATCGCTTTTACCTCTCTCCTGACAGCTTTGAATTCCTTCCCTTCAATGCTGCTGACGACATTTCTGAGCTCTTCGGAATGTATCAGTGCGAGCAGCTCACGGTAATGCCTGTTCAGCACTTGGTCGGGGCTGATGGTGATGATTGAACACGCACGCTTGTTGATCATAAGGATACGACCCGTGGTGTCAAGCATGATAACCCCGGAGTTAATGTTGTCGAGGATATTTTCCAGGAAAAGTCTTCGCCGGTCGGATTCAAGGTATGCCGACTGCAGCGATTCCTTCCCTTCCTTTAATTCGTTTACCATATGATTAAATGAATTCACGAGGAGACCTATTTCATCCTCCCGTTTGATTTGAACCTGCACTTCAAGGTCACCCGCGGCAACAAGCTCAGTCGCCTGTGCAAGGCTCTGCACGGGGTCTGTAATCCCTTTTGAAATTTTCAGCCCCGCCCAAAGCGCAATCAGCGCGATAACCAGGGTAAGGAGGCCGAGGGTAAGGAGGTAATTGATCTTTATGGGCAGTTTCCACGCTTCGAGTGCAAGGTAATTCTCGTAGGCGTCCTTTATATTCCCCACATGCTTTATAATTTTGGGAGAGATCCGGGATTCGATGACGATTACCCCTGTCTGCTTTCCTTTTTTGTTGTATTCCGGAAGAGCAGCCCGAACGATATCACCCCGTTTGAGGGAAATAACCTCGGTGCCTTCTTTACCGGCAAAGGCGGCTTCGAGGGTTTCAGTGGCATTCTTCGGCATGGAGGAAAACCGAACAACAGTGTAATTTTTTGATAATTGTCCGCCTGCACGAAAAACCCTTGCACTGTAGAGCGCCTTCTGCTTTTCGATCTCATAAATAGTTTTTGCAATCTCTATGGAGTCCTCCAGAGGCTTCTTTATCTGCGGTGCAAACCATCTGTCGATGTAATTTGCAATGAGTCCGCCGGAGAGGATGAACAGGAAGAGGGCAGGCAGGAGCGTCAGTGCCACCAGAATGATGACGAGCCTTGTTTTGAATTTATATCCGAGGACTTTGTTCTTTCTCTCGAGAATAAGTTTTACGATGCTTTTTGAGACAAAGAACACGAGAACCAGAAATGCAAGGATTGTTATGTTCAGGAGCAGGAGCAGGATTATTCGCGTCAGCAAGGGGATTCCCCCGTGTTTTAAATAATGAATCTCTATGGCGAAAGAGGCAATGAGCAGAACAAACAGAGCGATTAATGAAGCACGGAAAAGGGGTTTTTTCATTCCTGAGTACCTGCAGTGAAATGGGGAGAATCTTTCCGGATTTTGAATTCGTTTTCAGGGAGAAAAATCATAAAGTACCCGATGACAGGTGGTAGTTTTCTGATCTTCGATTCGACACTCACCCTGACAAAATAGCTGCCCTGTTCCAGTTCCCTGACGTTTGCAAGCTTCAGATCGTTAATGATCAATGCCCACCCTATCATCGATTCGAATGATTTGAACTTTTTTTGCACAATGGTATTCCCGTCACCGGAAGCCGACCGGTATTCGAGGGTTACCGGGTCGCTCTTCAGAGTACGAACAAAATATTTACCGGTGATAAATTCATCAGGCCATATCTTCCAGACTCTGAACAGATCGACGGTAAACCTGAGCTCTTTCGTTACACCGTTTCGCAGTTCCTGCAATGATTTTTCGTTCAGTGAAAGGGAAGCAGTAACACGGATTTGGTTGTCATGAATTTCAACTTCAGGCCCGATAATTTCCGTTTCCCCTGCCGAGGAATATGAACAAAACAGTATAAGGGAAAACGTCAGGGTCAGAAGTTGTGTCAATACTTTCATGTGCACTGTCAGCGTTGAATGTATGTATTTGAACGCATTCCGGAAAGCGAGACTTGACATAATGAAAAATTTATTTTCATTATATCATAGCTCTGAAGGTGAAAAATCGCGAACCGGAAGAGTGAAGTCCCTGAAAACAATGATCAGGGAAACACGACAAAGGGGGAGTCATGATTCCCGAACTGAAATATGATGAAAAAGGTTTAATCCCGGCTATTATCCAGGATGCCGTAAATGGTGACATTCTGATGATGGCGTATATGAACAGAGAATCTCTGAAAATGACTCTTGAAACAGGCTATACCCATTTCTGGTCCCGCTCACGTCAACAATACTGGAAGAAGGGAGAGACGTCCGGCAATGTTCAAGAGGTCAGGGAAATTTTTTTTGATTGTGATGCAGATACACTTCTCGTGAAGGTTGTCCAGCACGGGCCAGGTGCATGCCATACCGGCAACAGGACCTGTTTTTACCGGAACATCATTCGAGATGGATGATGACCGCATTCTCATCACACTCCGGAAAGCGCGGGCAGCGAACACAGTCGCCCCATATTTTCTGGGGGAGAGCCGCTTTGTCGATGTCGTAAAACCCTAATTTCTTAAAGAAATCAGGGTGATAGGTAAGTGCAAATGTCCTCGTTATCCCGAGATTTCGCGCCTCCCTGAGGCAGTGCTTCACCAGGTTTCTGCCTATGCCGTGCCTCTGGAATCGATTCTCTACAGCCAGCGACCGTATTTCCGCGAGATCATCCCACATGATGTGGAGCGCACAGACACCGCATACATCTCCCTCAACTTCGCATACCATGAAATCCCTCAGGGTTTCATACAGTTCATTCAGGGAACGCGGGATCATCTGACCCCGTTTTGCGAAATCATTGATCAGCCTGTGGGCCTGCTTAAGATCCGGTATCCTTGCCTTCCGTATTTTCAATGTAGCGTATCCCTTCAAGAATTGCTTTTTGATTTTCTTCGATGAGACTCTTTTTCTTTCCCTGCATCAAACTCTCAACCGCCTGAAAGGCAGATTCTCTGTGCACCGAACCTGTTTTTGCGATAAATCCCCCGAGCATGACCATGTTGGCTGATTTTGTGTGTCCGATTCTGTTCGCTATGTCTGTTGCAGGAATCCCTGCGATATCGATATCATTTCGTGAAATGTGCTCCCTGATCAGAGAGGAATCGAACAGGAAAAAGCCGTTCTTCTTCAGTTGCGGCAGGAACCTGTTCTTCGATGCATTGTTCATAACGATCAGGATATCCGGACAGGTAACGACCGGGGAACCGATAAGGGCGTCTGAAAGAATAACGGTGCAATTTGCGGTTCCGCCTCGTACTTCTGCTCCGTATGAGGGGAACCAGGTAACTTCGCGGTCTTCTATCATTCCTGCATGAGCAAGGGTTTTGCCGAAAAACAGGATGCCCTGCCCGCCGAATCCCCCTATGATAATTTTGATTTCCAGTTATTGTGTCTCCCGACAGCTGTCCTTGAAAGTTCCGAGGGGATATATCGGGATCATTTTTTGCCGGATCCACTGAAGTGCATCTCTTGGTGACAGGTCCCAGTCCACAGGGCAGGGAGACAGAATCTCGACAAGGCTGAACCCTTTCTCCTCCATCTGGTACCTGAAGGATGTTTCGATTGCCTTTTTTGTCGTGACAAGATTCTTGTATGAATCCAGAGAGGTCCTCGAGATATATGAAGGTCCTTCAAGGGTTGCGAGCAGTTCGGCTATGCGCAAAGGATTTCCATCCGTCTCCCGTTTTCTTCCGGAAGGGGTGGTCGATGTTTTTTGACCGGGAAGGCTTGTCGGTGCCATCTGGCCGCCGGTCATCCCATAGGTTGCATTATTTACAAAAAAGACAGAGATGTTTTCTCCACTGTTTGCAGCATGGATTATCTCGGCGGTACCGATTGCGGCAAGGTCACCGTCACCCTGATATGAAAAGATTATCCTGTCCGGCAAGGAACGTTTCAGACCGGTCGCTGCGGCAGGAGGTCTGCCGTGCGGAACCTCGAGCATATCGAAATTGAAGTAATCATAGGCAAACACGGCGCATCCGATCGGAGCTATTCCGATAACCTTTTCCCGTATGCCCATGGTATCGATCACCTCTGCAATGAGCCTGTGGATGAGGCTGTGCCCGCATCCGGGACAGTGCCTGAACGGCTCCTGCTTAAGACTTACCGGCCTCTGGAATACCTTTTTCACTTGCCTCCTTCATTTCCAGTAATGCTCCCTCGAGCAGACCATAATCACTTACGATCAATTCGCGGAAACGGAACAATTCCATCACCTTCATTGTAAATTGTACCCCAGGTATAATCAAGTCTGCCCGCCCGGGTTCAAGCCCCCGAATTTTTTTTCGCTCAGTCAGGGAGAGCTGCAAGAATGTTTTCTGCATTTGTTTCAGTCTGGAGAGAGGGATACGGTGAAGATGAATCTTTTGACGGGAGTAAGAATCAAGACCGAGATCGACAGACGCAAAGGTCGTGAACGTGCCTCCGGTCCCGATAAACAAGGTGGCTCCGGGATTCAGGCGCCCCGTATCTGGTCCAAAGTTATTTAATACAGTAACTATTTCCCGGTTCAACAGCATGACGTCGTGGGGTGAGGCTGGATCAGCGGTAATGCATGTCTGGGCGAGCTTTATCACTCCGGAAGGGAGACTCCCCATCATGTTCCGGTCTTCTCCCTGATAAATAATCCATTCCGAGCTCCCACCCCCGATGTCCATGATAAACAGAGAACGCTGGTGTGATCGCCCTGTATCCCCCTGCTGTATGATGGGAACACGCCCGCGCGCTGCTCCTGTTTCTGCAGGTGAAAATGCCTGGAGGATGCCTTTGAGAGTGAGTTGAGCCTCTTTTTCTCCGGAAATTATCTCAATCTGTATGCACGCTGCATCTCGTGCACGCTGTATGAAGATGCCGGAGTTTTGTGCTTCCCGCAGAGCGCTCGTTCCGAGTGCCCTGACATGTTTGATTCGAAATCGGTTTATGACTGATGCGAATCCGCTGAGTGCCTGCAAGGATGCTTCCATGTTTTCAGTCTGGAGGATTCCGGTTTGACCAACCATGCTGCCAAGGCGGGTTATTTTCCTGTCGGTATAGATGTCAATAATCCGGTTGTCAACGAATTCGCCGATAAGTATACGTAGTGTATTGGAACCCACATCTATCGATGCAAAATGCGGCATTGCGGAGATATTATAAACAAGCCTCCAGGATAAAGGCATCATTCCGCTAACTCATGGTAACGATATTGCAATTATGCTGTTTTTTATGGTATAAAATTCAGTTATCGAAAAGTGAAAATATGAACCAAGGAGATATTGTTGATGAATGTGTATGAGAACATGATTATTCTCAATGCAGCGATATCCGATGAAGAGGCAGATGCTGCGGTTGCGAGGATTAAAGACCTGATTGCGGGCCAGGGCGGAGAGGTCCTGAAAGTTGATGTTTGGGGGAGAAGAAAACTTGCTTATGAGATCAAGAAGCAGCGAAAGGGACTCTATGTGCTCCTTTTTTACAAGGCGCCTGCTCCGACCATAAAAAAACTCGAAGATTTTTTCAAAGTATTTGATTCCGTACTGAAATACATAATTTTCAGGCTCGGGCGCAAACAGATTCAGAACTTTGAAAAGGCTGAGTCTCCGGCAGAGAAGCCCGCGGAGCAGAAAAGTCAGGAATAATGTACAACAAAATCATCCTCATCGGGAACCTTACGAAGGACCCCGAATTACGATACACACCTCAGGGAACGCCGGTGGCATCCTTCAGGCTCGCTGTCAACTACCGGTACAAACAGTCCGATGAGATGAAGCAGGAGACGATGTTTATCGACAACGTTATTTTCGGCAAACAGGCTGAGTCGTGCAGCAAATATCTGAACAAAGGGAGTTCAGTTCTTGTTGAGGGAAGACTCCAGGAGAGACGATGGGAAACGAACGGGCAGCAAAAGAGCAAATTCGAAGTCGTTGCCCAGTCTGTCAGGTTTCTCTCACGGAGAGGAGGCGCCCAGGAATCGTCATTTGGCGGAGAAGGGGATACGATTCCACCCGAAGAAACAACAGATCTGGAGCCGTTTTAATCTGCTGATCAGATAACTTTACCGGACGAAAGGAGCTACGTTGCAACCGAAGAGATTTCAGAGAAGAAAATTTTGCAGGTTCTGTTCAGAAAAAGTTGAGTTCATTGATTACAAAAATATCAAGGTCCTCAGAAATTATCTGACCGAGAGGGGAAAGGTGCTTCCCAGGAGGATGACCGGCACCTGCGCAAAGCACCAGCGGGAACTATCTGAGTCGATTAAGCGGGCAAGGAGTATTGCTCTTCTTGGTTTCGCAGAAAAGTAGGATGAGGATCCCGAAAACTTGGGTTCCTCTCCTCGCAAAAAGAATTACAGACAATATCCTGTCAAAAAACTTCGCTTCAACAACCATCCCACGGGAAACCCTGATTACCGAGACGGAGGGAATCCTGCTCGATGAGCTCACCGTTGAGGACAGACTCAATGAGGAAGTTCGGGAAATACTGAAGACCCATGCTGCTGAAATAGAGAAGGGAAGGTTGGATTACCGAAGGCTCTTTGAACTTACCAAACAGAAACTGGTGCGGGAAAGGAACATCGTCCTGTGATGCTGTCGGAAGATAAGATTTCCCACCTCAGTCACGTCCTGCTGAAGGGACTGATGGGTAAAGGCATCATTTCCATTACCGGGGAAGAAGGAAAGGTCCGGGCGGAGATCAAAAGAACCATCGTATCAGAATTAAAGGTAGGGGAGGAAATGGACTTCGCCGTTCGGAAAAAAATTCAGTCGTTTTCCAAGAAGGTTGTCGAAGGAAGCCCTGAATGGGACATCCTGTACAAGAAATTCTTCAGGGAAGAGGAAGTAAAAAGAGGCAGGCTCCCAGCATAAGAGCAAAGTTTATAACCACCTTCCAATAGTTAGCACATCTTTACGCAAAACTTACAGCTGTTTCTTCCACTAGTCGGTATCCCGTTCAACTTCACTTGACACAACCGCCTGTGAATTGGTAAATTATTAGCACTTAAACATTGAGAGTGCTAAATATGCAAATATTAAGCGAAAGAAGCAGTAAAATCCTTTATGCTGTGGTTCAGAGCTATATCAATTACCTTGATCCGGTAGGATCAAGGGTCGTAACGAAAAGATATTCCTTCGGTCTTTCACCGGCAACGATCAGAAATATCATGGCTGACCTTGAAGAAATGGGTTTTCTCAAGCAGCCACACACTTCAGCCGGGAGGGTTCCCACTGACCTTGGCTACAGGTTCTATGTTGATTCCCTGGTAAAAGAAAGCGATCTGAACTCCAACATAGAAATCGAGATTCTTCAGGGACTTTACAGGAGGCTCGAAATATTGAAAAACAACATAGAGTTATTATTGAGTGAGACGACGAAAAGCCTCTCAATGTTATCTCATTATCTCGGAATTGCAATGTCCCCAACTCCTGACATGACGACGCTCAGAAAAATAAATCTTCTGAAGTACAATACTGACAAAGTGGCTGTGGTACTCTTTACGGATGAAGGCCTGATAAAGAACAAAGTCATCCCGATCGACCCTGAAATATCCCAGAAAGATCTCAACAGAATCGCAACATATCTGAATTCCGAATTCTCGGGATACACGTTTGATGAGATCAGAATAAAAATTCTGAAAGAGATGTCGAGAGAAAAAATACGGTGCGATCATCTGATTTCGAAAGCGATGAGAATATGCAGGGAAGCACTCTGCTTTCCCCTGAATGAGCTCTTTATATCTGGATTCTCAGAGGTGCTTGCGTTGCCGGATTTTACGGATCTGAAGGTAATCCGGGAGCTTTCGAAAGCGGTTGAGGATAAGCACAACATTATCAAGATACTCGATAAGCTGTCTGAAACGGAGGGTGTGCAGGTTGTCATAGGTTCTGAGAATGAACCGTTTGAAATGAAGAAGCTGAGTCTCGTTGCCTCGCCATGTATGGAAGGCGACCGTCCGGTCGGTGTTGTCGGTATTATCGGACCGACGAGGATGAACTACGCGAAAGCGATCTATATCGTAGAGAATACTGCAAAATTTATTTCCACGATGATTACGAGAAGGTAGCGCGGTGAACGAAGACCCGGCCAATGAGGAAAATCCTGTGATGAATGAAGAGCTGACCGGAGCCCAGGAACCCGAGCACTCAGAAGCAGCGTCTGTTGATGAGACCGAACGACTCACTGCAGAATTGCAGGAAGCCAATGACAAATATCTGCGTCTCTATGCTGAATTTGAGAATTTTAAAAAAAGGGTTAGCAGAGACAAGGAAGAACTCATCAAGTACGGCAATGAACAGCTCATCGCTGAGCTGCTCCCGGTGATTGATCACCTTGAAATGGCTCTGGACCATGCTTCGAACGACGTTGCATCAGGGCTTGTTCAGGGGGTTGAGATAACCCTCAGGGAACTGAAAAAGACGCTCCGGAAATTCGGGCTTACAGAGATAGAAGCTGAAGGGAAATCTTTTGATCCCTTGATACACCATGCAATGGCCCAGGTTGAGCGGGATGATGTTGACGAGAATATGGTTGTGGAAGAATACCGGAAAGGATATATGTTGAATGACAAGGTAATACGGGCAGCGATGGTTGCCGTATCAAAGAAGCCGGCAGAAGAAGACATCAAGGAAAAAGAGATACATATAAAAGAGGAGGAATGATACTATGGGCAAGGCAGTAGGAATAGATCTCGGAACCACAAATTCTGTCGTAGCGGTTGTCCAGGCCGGAGATCCCGTGGTTATTGCTAATCAGGAAGGGACAAGGACAACGCCATCTGTTGTAGCCGTAACAGAAAAAGGCGAAAGACTCGTTGGACAGATTGCGAAGCGGCAGTCGATAACGAATCCGGAAAACACGATCTTTTCGATTAAGAGACTTATGGGCAGAAAATACAATTCATCCGAGGTTGAACATGCGCTGAAAAGACTCCCGTACAAAATTGTTGAGGCATCCAATGGTGATGCCCATGTCGAGATCAGGGGAAAGCGCTATTCACCTCCTGAGATTTCTGCAATGATTCTGCAGAAACTAAAACAAGCAGCCGAGGACTATCTTGGAGAACCGGTTACCGAAGCGGTTATTACCGTCCCTGCATATTTCGACGACAGTCAGCGGCAAGCTACGAAGGATGCCGGGAGAATCGCCGGACTGAATGTCCTCAGAATCATCAATGAACCGACAGCTGCGGCACTGGCTTATGGCATGGACAAAAAGAAAGAAGAAAAGATCGGTGTTTATGACCTCGGAGGCGGAACATTCGACATCTCCATTCTCGAAATCGGGGAGGGTGTCATCGAGGTAAAATCAACAAACGGAAACACCTATCTGGGCGGTGATGATTTTGACCTCAGGATCATGGACTGGCTTGTGGAAGAATTCAGAAAAGACCAGGGCATCGATCTCAAGAATGACCGGATGGCATTGCAAAGATTAAAGGAGGCTGCAGAGAAGGCAAAGATTGAACTTTCGACTGCAACCGAGACGGAAATCAATCTTCCTTTCGTAACGGCTGATGCTACTGGGCCGAAACACCTGCTCATGAAATTGTCAAGAGCCAAGCTTGAACAACTTGTCGGCGACCTTATTGACGGAACCACCAGCCCCTGCAAAAATGCCCTTACCGATGCGAATCTCTCTGCATCGAATATCGATGAAATTCTTCTCGTTGGCGGACAAACAAGAACGCCCAAAGTTCAGCAGGTTGTCCAGAGTTTTTTTGGGAGAGAGCCCAACAAGACGGTGAATCCCGACGAGGTTGTAGCAGTGGGAGCGGCAATCCAGGCTGCTGTTCTCAAGGGAGATGTCAAGGAAGTCCTGCTCCTCGATGTCACGCCGCTGTCTCTCGGAATCGAGACACTGGGCGGTATCTTCACAAAGATTATCGAGAGAAACACAACAATACCGACAAAGAAAAGTCAGGTATTTTCGACTGCGACGGATAATCAGCCAGCCGTTTCGATTAAGGTATGTCAGGGTGAACGGGAGATGGCTGCTGACAACAAACTCCTCGGCAATTTCGAACTCATCGGTATACCGCCTGCACCGCGGGGTATACCCCAAGTTGAGGTCACTTTCGATATCGACGCAAACGGAATACTGCATGTCTCTGCCAAAGACCTCGGAACCGGAAAAGAGCAGTCCATTAGGATTACCGCGTCGAGCGGGCTGACCGAGGAAGAGATCAAGAAAGTAAAGCGGGATGCGGAAGCGCATTCGGATGATGACAAAAGGAAGAAGCAGCTTGCAGAGGCAAAAAATGAAGCCGATACCCTCGTCTACACCGTCGAGAAATCTCTCAAGGAATACGGGGACAAGGTTACTGAGGCCGAAAAGAAAGAGATTGAAGAGGCGCTGGGAAAATGCAGGCAGGCAAAAGATACCAGCAGTGAAGCATCAGAAATAAAGTCAGCAACAGAGGATCTGATGACGAAATCACATAAACTGGCGGAGCACATGTATAAAGCAGGGGGCGCTCAAGCAGGTGCGGAGGCCGGACCATCGGAAGCATCCGGTGCTGCAGGAGCCAAGGGGCCTGAAGAAGAGGTTGTGGAAGCTGAATTCGAAGACGTCGAGAAAGACAAGAATAAGTAGTAAGCAGCAAACGAGTATAGGTAGTAGGTAAGAAGCTGAAAGGGACTGCATCGGCAAGTCGATGCAGTCCCGCTTTATTTACGTTCAATCCATTATAATATACACTTGAATTGCATATGAGAGACTATTACGAAACACTGGGTATATCTCGCGATGCTTCTGAAG
>Ga0111182_1009_pt1 | contig 17874 bp, 17 predicted proteins | sample DeeMarSWOR324_28_FD_80239 | JGI IMG/M metagenome (GOLD analysis project Ga0111182, IMG submission 80239) | Nitrospira bacterium SM23_35 | reverse complement strand
GATCATGATCTGTATATCCATTACATTGGTTCCGGTCGGACCGGTGACAAACAGTCCTTCAGTTTTTTTAAAAAAATTGTAGGAATCATTATCCTCGAGGAACCGATGAGGGTCGATCCCGCATGCTGTCGCCTTGTGTACGGTGGTCCCGTCCACTATTGCGCCCGCTGCATCAGTCGGTCCGTCGGTTCCATCTGTCCCCGCCGAGAGAAGGGTGATACCGTGAATTCCTTCAATCGCCATCGCGAATGAGAGGGCGAGTTCCGTATTCCTGCCACCCAGGCCGCTTCCTTTGACCGTAACGGTAGTCTCTCCCCCTGATATCAGGCATAATCCCTTCTGATTTTGTGTGCCAAAATTTTTCTGCGCCTCCCGTGCAACGGAAGCCAGCCAGACCCCGGTATCCCTTGCTTCCCCGGTAATCTTTCCGGAGAGAATCTCACTCTTGAAGCCGAGACTCTTTGCCTTCTCCTGCGCAGCGTGCAGCGCAATCGAATTGCTCCCGATGATGATATTCTGAACATTCCGGAAAATGGCGTCGCCTTCTTTGGGGGTTTCGGGAATGATTCCCCCCGCGCCTTTCTGGAGAATTTGCCGGACAGCATCGGGTATTTTTTCCACGAGACCGTATTTGTCGAGAACAAAAAGGGCATCGTCATATACAGACGCATCAGGAGCGGTTGGACCTGACGCGATGGTGTCAACCCTGTCCTGAATGACGTCGGACAAAATCAGCGAAATTATTCTGGCAGGATAGGCAATTTCCGCAAGCCTTCCGCCCTTAACCCTTGACAGATGCTTTCGAACGATATTCAGCTCCTGTATATCCGCGCCCGCCCGCAGGAGAAGATTGGTTGCACGCTGCTTTTCGTCCAGCGTGATACCGTCATGCGGAGCAACGAGCAGCGACGAACCGCCTCCTGATATCAGACAGAGGACCAGCGTATGTTCGTCAGATCCCCTGATGATATCAATGACGCGTTCTGTCCCCCGTAATCCGTTCGCGTCGGGCAGGGGATGTCCTGCCTCGTACACATCCATCCTCAAAAAATCGTATCCGCGGCAATGGGAATATTTCGTGAGAATTATTCCGCGATCGATATGATGCTGCAAACATTCCTCCGCTGCTTTTGCCATCGGACATGCTGCTTTGCCGAAACCAATAACTTTGATAATCACGGCATCGCCCATTCCTGAAATTTCCTCCCGTACGATATCGCTGCAGACCTGTTTCGTTTTCTCATATGGTGATACTGACTGAATTGCCGTGCGAAAGAGTGCAGATACGATTTTCCTCTGATTGTCCATTATTCCTCTCATTTGATATTGAAGAGACCCCACTGATGCCGGCAGCCGGGCCTGGTTATCATACCATAGGAAATCAGTTGATTTTATAACTACTTTAATAGTATATTGTAACCATAAATAATTTTCAAAGGAGATACATTGCATGGTTTCTGTCGGCATTAAGGACCTGAAGGCACGATTGAGCAGTTACATTGACAGGGTCAGCAAAGGGGACCAGGTGATTATTACCGAACATGGAAGGGAAGTTGCTGTGATAACCCGCATCTCACCCGAGCGAAAAGCAATCAGGTCGCTCGTTGATTCAGGCAAGTCCCACTGGTCGGGAGGCAAACCAAGAGTTCTTGAGGGAATCACCCTCAAGGGGCAACCGCTTTCCGAGACGATTCTTGAAGAGCGAGGATGATTTTATATCTCGGAACAAGCAGTCTTGCTAAGCTGTATGTCGAGGAACAATATTCGGATATCGTGCGCGAATGGGTCCGGCAGGCTGAAATAGTGTCGACATGCCGTATTGCGTATACAGAGATGATATCTTCACTGGACAAGCGGCTGAAAAAAAATGACCTGTCACAAAAACAATATGATATGGTTGTGAAAAGATTTTCGCATGACTGGCTTCATTACGCTATTGTTGATTTTGATGAACGCGAGGCAGGGCTCTTCATTCAGAAATATGGATTGAGGAGGTTTGACGCCATCCATTTGTCCGCTGCGAAGCTTATACAAAAACAGCATAAGGACATCCATCTTGTCTTTTCATCCGCAGACGATATGCTCTCGAACGCTGCTGCGTCCGAAGGTATCCGCATCCTCGCGTATCAGTAAAGTACATTCGCCGTGCATGTTTTAGACAAGGAGGTGTAACATGGCAGACTTTTTCCAGACAGGTGTTATCGCTACTTTCCACAGGTTGGGCAAGATCGATCTCGAGAAGATAGAGGCGGAATTATCGTGGTATACCAATGAGAGGCCGATAGCCCTTGTACTCCCGTCGCTCTTCAGCGAACTTGACGGAGAAGCCTTGAAGGGCATTATCAGGGAACTGCAGGGAGTGAAATACATCAAGGAAATTGTTGTTACCCTCGGGCCTGCGACAGAGGAAGAATTCCACTCTGCACAGGAATTTTTTTCTGTTCTTCCTCAGAAGACGAGAATCATCTGGAATACAGGGCCAAGAATCGATGCATTATACCGGGCAATTGAAGATGCGGAGCTTCCCATAGGCGAGCCGGGGAAAGGAAGATCTGCATGGATGGCCTACGGTTTTATCCTGTCAGAACAATATATCCACGGAATTGCGCTGCACGACTGCGACATCCTTACGTATGACAGGGGGCTGCTCGCGCGGCTCTGCTATCCGGTCACGAATCCAAATCTCGACTATGACTTTTGCAAAGGTTTCTACAGCAGGGTAACGGACAGACTGCACGGAAGGATGACAAGGCTTCTCGTTACTCCGTTAATACGGTCGCTGCAGAGAATCCTCGGACACCTCCCGATATTGCTCTTTTTCGACAGTTTCCGGTATCCTCTTGCGGGAGAGTTCTCAATGGATGTTGATCTTGCCCGGGTAAACCGGATACCCGGTGACTGGGGTCTGGAGGTGGGTGTTCTCGCGGAAGTCTACCGGAATACTTCGATCAGGAGGGTCTGTCAGGTTGACATCGCAGAGAATTACGAGCACAAGCACCAGGAGCTTTCGCCGGAAGACGCATCGAAAGGACTTCACAAGATGTGTGTCGATATCTGCAAGTCAATCTTCCGGACGCTCGCATCAGAGGGTATTGTCTTTTCGGACGGGTTCTTCAAAACACTCGTGGCGACCTATGTCAGGACAGCGCAGGATATGCTCAAACGGTATCAGGATGACGCAGCCATTAATAATCTTTTTTTTGACAGGCATGAGGAAAGCCTCGCAGTTGAAACATTTACGAATGGGATAAGAAAAGCAGCAGACATCATCACGGAAGATCCGCTCGGTGTACCGTTAATCGCCAGCTGGGACAGGGTGACGTCCGCAATTCCTGATATTCTGGACAGAATAAGAAAGGCAGTCGAAGAGGATAACAAATAACACACAAGGAGGGAAACCATGAAGGGAGCAATCATAGCAGTCATCGCGGTTGTTGTTCTCGCAGTGGCCGGGGTTTTGGGCTTTCCGGTGCTAATGGATAAGCACCTGTCAGGGCTGAAAGAGGATGTGCAGGATATAAAGCAGCGGCTTCAAACGATAGAGGATGAATCAAAGGTGGCTCCTCTTGAGCCGACCGCGGATGCGGGGAAAATTATTAAAACACTCAATGCGCTTGCTGCGCAGGTAGATACCCTTGGAAATACTCTCAAAAAAGATATCGCTGTGCAGAGTGAAACCATGCAGAAGCAAAAAGCAGCGGCAGACGAAGCCGTTAAAAAACAGGCGGAGACCATTGATAAAAAGTACTCTGATGTGCAATCGCAGTTGAAACCCATAAAATTTAATTCGGCTGTGGAGGATATCAGGGGACATCTCTTAAAAGCTCGGATGGAAGTTGTTGCAAAAAATATCGGGAATGCAAAGGCGGAAATTGAGGTTATTGATGAGCTCTTCACAAAATTGACGCCGCTTGCTCAGGATGAACAGAAGCAAATCATTGAGGAGATCAGATCATCACTGAAGAAAGCAAGAATGGAAATAGACACCGATATGCCGTCATTCATAAACCGAATAAATGCTGTCTGGTATGAAACGGGCAGGCTTTTGATATAATACCTGCGGGTTGATGCTGTGCCCTAGTAATAATTGATAGTAAGGGAGGATGACCAATGAGACATATTCCCTTAGTAGCAGCTGTTGTTTTTTTCATATTCATCATCATCCACAGCAATGCAACTATTCGGGAAAAGAATGACTGTGTCCAGATAAAAAAAGATAGCCGGGAAATCTGTGGCATCGTCAGCAAGGGAGAAACATTCTTTGATATTTTTAAGAAATACGGACTCAGTATGCATGAGCTCTTTCAATTGAAAGAGGCCTCAGCTGCTGTTCACAGGTTGCGAAACCTGTGTCCGGGTCAAACGTATAAAATTGTCGTTGACGAAAGTAATCAGGTCGAGTCCCTTTTTTACTGGATAGATGAAGATAACATCCTCCACATCGCAAAGAATGAATCCGGGTTTGACGCCCAAAAAATACCTATAGAGTACGAAAAACGAGTTCAGTATATGGGCGGTCTTATCAGGGACAACCTGATATCTTCCCTAGGTGAAGATGGGGAAAAGGTAGTAATTGCTCTTCAACTCTCTGATATTTTTGCCTGGGACATCGATTTTACCAGTGAACTCAGGGAGGGAGATACGTATAAAATCATTGTTGAAGGGTATTATCTTAATGGTGTATTGAAAAAATATGGCGATATCCTTTCGGCTGAGTTTGTCAATAAAGGCGAAACGTTCCGTGCATACCGGTATGAAATAGGCGGACAGGCTGACTATTATGATGAGGAAGGCAAATCGGTGAAGAAGGCATTCCTAAAGGCGCCGTTGAATTTCAGACGAATAAGCTCATACTTTTCCCGCGGTCGTTTCCATCCCATTCTGAGGATACGGAGGCCCCATCATGGATTGGACTATGCTGCTCCGGCGGGCACCCCGGTTTCTGCCGTCGGTGAAGGCACTATTCAGTTTGCTGGATACAAAGGGCAGTACGGGAAGCTTGTGATCATCAAACATACAAACGGCTGGAAAACGTATTACGGTCATTTATCGCAAATATCGAAAAGTATAAGGAGAGGAAAGAAGATTCACCAGGGGCAGGTCATCGGGCGTGTCGGATCTACAGGACTTGCCACAGGGCCGCACCTTCACTATGAACTCAGGATCAACAATAAACCACTCAATCCCCTTTCGGTAAAGATGCCTCGGGGAAAGCCGATCCCTGAGAATCTCCTCGCAGAATTCAGAACGTTTAAGAGTCAGATGGATGCGCAGTTTGCCTCAATTCCCCTTCCCTATCTGGTTCACGCCAGCGAAGACAAGAATAAAAAGATTTAATACGATATTTTCATCACGGTGTAAGGAGGGGCTATGACGATCAACATCGAGAGATTTTTTATTCCGGCGCTGGTACTGATTGTTACCACGGTAGTGCTGTTCATCGTCAGAGGCGTTGCCATCAGGGTTCTCCATGCGTGGGCTGAAAAAACGGAAACAGGGGTCGATGATATTATCATAAAATCCCTGAAAACGCCTTCAGCGTACTGGATTCTTGCTATCGGACTTTTTGCCGGATTATCAATATCTGACCTTCATGAGAAATATGTCTTTTATTTCAGCAAGGCTATTCATGTCATCATAATATTGTCAATTACTCTCGCCATTGCCAATCTGACCGGGAAGATATTCAAAAACTATATCCAGAAATCCGATCTTCCCATCCCGACGACAGGGCTCGCTTACGGAATACTCAAAGGCGTTATCATTATTATCGGATTTTTGATCATCCTGAGTGTACTCGGAATTTCTATTGCACCTCTCCTGACAGCATTAGGCGTTGGAGGTCTTGCTGTCGCTCTTGCTTTTCAGGACACCCTTGCAAACCTGTTTGCAGGTATCCATATTCTCATGGAGAAATCTATCAGGGTGGGAGATTTCGTAAAACTTGAAACAGGGCAGGAAGGATACATAGAAGATATTACCTGGAGAACGACACGGGTGCGCATGCTTCCGAACAATATTGTTGTTATTCCTAACAGTAAACTTTCGCAGAGTGTTGTGACGAACTACTATCTGCCGGAAAAGAGAATGTCCCTGTTGATTCCCATCGGGGTCAGCTATGCATCGGATCCAGAGAAGGTTGAACAGATCCTTGTCGAAGAGGCAAAAAAGGCTGCCGGCGAGATACCCGGACTTCTCGGGGAGCCGGAGCCTTTTGTCAGGTTCATACCGGGGTATGGTGACAGCTCCCTTGATTTTACGCTTATCTGTCAAGTGAAGGAATTTGTCGATCAGTACCTTGCCCAGCATGAACTGCGCAAGAGGATTTTTAGGAGGTTCAAGCAGGAAGGCATAGAAATACCATTCCCGCACAGGACAGTTTACCTCAGGGAGGAGAAGGAATGGCAGAAATAATCGAACCCTTCGAATTCAGGCAATGCAGCAGCTTACTCAAGGCAACAGGGAAGCGAGCGAAAAACATTGGAGAATTAAAACATCTAATCAGTACGGTCAGTGAAGACAGTATCTTCCATCATACGTATCAGTATTTTCTCAAAGGTCATATCCTTGAGTATACAAGCGATTTTTCACAGTGGGCAGGGGAAGGCCTTGAAGAGAGTGCACTATCAGAACATCTTGCCAATATCGACCCCTATGACTTTACGAATATCAATGACCTGAGGAATGAACTTGTCCGTGTCATTGATGAATATATCAGGATGTTTCCGGAACCGCGAGAGGCGATCCAGGGCAATGAGTTTTATTTCCATGAGACGATCACGATGATATTCCCGTTGGGCATCAGAGCCCGTAATTTAGCGGAGTTCCTGACCGCAATGAGATTTATCAATACAGAATCCATCTACTACCATTTTTATGAGGCGAGGATCCGCCTTGGAGGGGGGGTAGATGATTTTTCACGCTGGATCGAAGACGTATTCGGCAAGAAGGAACTTGCAGAAAGAATACGCGCAATTGATCCCTTCATGCACTCTCTGGAAGACATACAAGAACACATTATTGAAGAAGTAGAACAAGAAGTGAAACGGGATATGGAGGTCATTGACAGGTGTTTAACGAGTATATAGGCATATCTCCCAAGAGTGACCTCACCCTCCTTCAGATGCTGGGAGAAAGGCTCCATAAGAAATCCTTTCTCCACATAAACTCAACCCGTGAAGGAGGGGGTGTTGCGGAGATTCTGCAGCGGTTGATTCCGGTTCTGGAGGAACTCGGCATACAGGCACGGTGGGAAGTTATCGAGGGAGACACTCAGTTTTTCGATATTACCAAGAAGATACACAACGCCCTTCAGGGAAATCCCGAACATATTACCCCCGAGATGTGGGAGTATCATCGGGAAGTAAACAGAAAAAATGCAGAAAAGATTAATCTGGATGCAGATGCGATTTTGGTTCACGATCCACAGCCTTCGGCGCTCATCGAATTTAAGAAAACGGGGTCATGGATATGGCGTTGCCATATCGACGTATCCAATCCGGTAAAGGAAGTATGCGATTACCTCACCCGGTACTGTGAGAAGTATGATGCAGCGATTTTTTCCGTTGCCAAGTTCGCACGGGCACTCCCTATTGATGAGTTCATTGTCTCTCCCTCAATAGATCCGATCAGTGAAAAGAACAGGGATCTGTCGGAGGAGGAGATCCGGAAGACGGTTCAGAAGTTCGGAATATCGATTGACAGACCGATGATCCTGCAGGTTTCACGATTCGACAGGTTCAAGGATCCGATTGGTGTCATGAAGGCATACCGGATTGTCAAAAAATACAATGACTGCATTCTAGTCCTTGCAGGAAGCCCAGCTGCCGATGATCCCGAAGGGGAGACAGTTTTAAATGAGGTGCGGGAATACGCGGCAAATGATCCGGACATACATATTCTCCTCCTGCCGCCGTTTAGCGATAAGGATATTAATGCCCTGCAGAGAAGCGCAACAGTTGTCATGCAGAAATCTCTCAAGGAAGGGTTTGGTCTTACGGTTTCGGAAGCCATGTGGAAAGGCAAGCCGGTTATTGGCGGCAATGTAGGTGGGATTCCGCTTCAAATAATGCATGGTGTTACCGGATTCCTGGTACATTCCGTCGAAGGCGCTGCCTTCAGGATACGCCAGATCATGAACAATCCCGAAATGGCAAAAAGAATGGGACAACAGGGCAAAGAATACGTGAGAAAAAATTTTCTGATAACACGGCAAATTAAGGAGTATCTTCTGATATGGTTCGCACTGGAGAATAGCGGAAAAACAGTTTTTGAATTGTAAGAATGCCTACCAAATGAATGCCTGGTGGAAATCCCAAATACAAAAAAAGACTCAGCCTGTTCTCCTCTATATCAGGCACTCTGAAACATCTTTTCTCTTATTTTTTTCGATTGCCGTCGGCGTATGTTCGGGTTTTGGTGCAATCTTTTTTCGCTGGCTCATCAATAGTTTCAGGGTTCTTTTCTTCGAAAAGAGCAGCGATATCCTTTATTTCATGGGGTCCTATTATGTGATCCTCGTTCCAGCAATAGGCGGCCTCATTGTGGGTCCACTCGTTTATTTCCTGGCCCGGGAAGCGAAGGGACACGGCGTGCCGGAAGTGATGCTTGCAGTCGCCTCCGCCGGAGGAAGAATACGACCGAGGGTGGCCCTCATAAAAACGTTGGCTTCATCGATCTGCATTGGATCTGGTGGATCGGTGGGGAGGGAAGGTCCCATCGTTCAGATCGGTTCCACGCTGGGATCGAGTCTGGGACAGTTCTTTCGGCTTTCAGAGGAAAAGATAAAAATATTAGTGGCCTGCGGTGCTGCCGGAGGAATCGCTGCTACATTTAATGCACCACTGGCCGGAATATTTTTTGCCCTTGAAGTTATCCTTGGTGAATATGGTCTCAAGTTTTTCTCTGCAGTTGTTCTGTCCTCTGTTACCGCAACGGTCATATCAAGATCATTCCTGGGAGATTATCCTGCGTTCATGGTTCCTTCCTACACACTGGAAAGTATCTGGGAAATCCCCCTTTACTTTCTTTTCGGATTTATCGCCGCTTCCGTGTCTCTTTTGTACATAAAGTCTGTTTATAAAAGTGAAGACATTTTCAATGCATGGGGGATCCCCGAATACCTGAAACCTGCAATTGGGGGGATCGGGGTCGGTCTGATAGGCTTGTATTTCCCCCAGATTTTCGGTGTGGGATATGACACCATTGAACTCGCCTTGTACGGGGAGGTTGGAATTGTCCTTGTCACCGCACTTGTTTTCATAAAAATTCTCGCAACCTCGGTAACCCTTGGTTCAGGGGGCTCTGGTGGAGTTTTTGCCCCGGCTCTGTTTATCGGTGCAATGCTTGGAGAGGCGTATGGCAAATTAACTCAAATGATAGTGCCATCGATAGCTATCCCAAGCGGAGCGTGTGCTTTGGTTGGAATGGGGGCAGTTTTTTCTGGTGCCTCCCATGCCCCGATATCAGCTATCCTCATTCTGTTTGAAATGACAGGGAATTATCTGATCATTTTACCGCTTATGATTACCTGTATCATCTCTACAGTCGTTGTCAGAAAATTCTCGAAAGAATCAATCTACACATTAAAACTAACAAGGAGAGGAATTGATGTCCATGAATTGAGGAAATCTGACATCATGAGTTCGATAACAGTTTCTGATGCCATGGTCAGGCAGGTGGTGACGTTTCAAGAAACTTTTACAGTGCACGATGCTGAAATGAGTATCCAATCGGATGCCTCCTACCGTCACAGGGGATTTCCTGTTCTGAACCAAGAGGGCAATCTGGTCGGTATGGTTACGACCAAGGACATTTTCGAAGCTATGTCCGAAGGGAAGATGGATATGCCTATCAAAGAGATCATAACCAAAGAAATCTCCACCTGCTACCCAAGTGACAATTTAAAAACAGCGCTACAGAAATTGGGAGAAAAGAATGTGGGAAGAATCCCGGTTGTTGAACGGGAGAACCCGAACCTTTTAGTAGGTCTCATTACCCGTGAAAATATCATCGCAGCCTACCATGAGGCTTCACTTAGTTCAAAAGAACATTAACTCTGATGAAAAACAATGCTCTTTATATTCTCTTTTTCTTCTGTATGGTCTGTATCTCTTGTGTCCCTTCAGGCAAAGGTGATAGCAAAGGTAAAGAAACTGTATTAGTGTTTAAACACGGAAAGATTGCCGGAGATCCGGAGCAATTTAAGCACCTTATCAGAAAATTTGAGGATGAAAATCCTGGCATTATTGTGAAAGATGAAGTACTGCCTGCTTCCACCGACGAGCAGCATCAATTCTATGTGATTAACCTGGAAGGAAAAAGTTCTGATTTTGATGTCCTCAGCATGGATGTCGTCTGGGTTCCGGAGTTCGCAAGAGCCGGATGGTTGCGGAATCTCAGTCATCTGCTCCGGGGAAACAAAAAAAATGATTTTTTCCCTGGCCCTTTGAATGCGGTTACTTTTCGAAGGGAGATATATGCTATCCCTTGGTATATTGATGCAGGAATCCTATACTATCGAAAGGATCTCCTCCGAAGATATGGCTTTGAGCCCCCTAAGACATGGCAAAGTCTCATTACCACAGCACAGTACATAACATCAAAGGAACAGGGAATTTACGGCTTCATCTGGCAGGGCAAACAATATGAAGGGCTGGTCTGTAACGTTCTCGAATATTTCTGGGGGAACGGCGGAGACGTCCTGAATGATTCAATAGTGGTTATCGACAGTTCAGAAAACGAAGAGGCACTCGGTTTTATGCGGGACCTGATCGTGAAATACAGGGTGACACCGGCACTGGTAACGACCGCGATAGAAGAACCGACGAGACACATTTTCGGGAACGGGAAGGCTCTCTTTATGCGGAACTGGCCTTATGCATGGAATATCTTCGAACGTCAGGGTTCTCCGGTCAGGGGAAAGGTTGGGGTGGCCCGTCTTCCCTCGTTCAAGGAGGGCGTGTCAGCTTCTACTCTCGGCGGATGGCAGCTCGGGATAAACAGGTTTTCACGGTATCCGGAAGAAGCCGAAAAACTGGTTCGCTTCCTCACCTCAGCCGAAGCCCAAAAATTACTTGCCATCAGCATCGGATATAAACCGACGAGAAAAGCACTTTACAAAGATAAAGATCTGCTAAGAGAGCAGCCATTTATTGCGAGCCTTTATGATGTGTTTATGAATGCAAGACCGAGACCGGTTTCTCCCTATTATATGATGATAACGCAGGTGATGCAGCCAGAGTTCAGCGCAGCACTTGCCGGTATCAAGACTCCTGAGATGGCATTGATTTCAGCCCGAAAACAGATCGAACATATACTAAAGTCAGGAGAACGATGAAACGGGAAGGAGGAAACAGGTTTGTTGTTCCAGCGCTTGCGCTCCTGTCAGTTATCACCTTATACCCAATACTCTATGTTATCTATTTAAGCACGCACCGAAAACTGTTAATATTTCACATCTCGCGCTTTATCGGCTTTGAGAATTATCAGTTCCTCCTGAGAGATGACAGGTTCTGGAACGCACTGAAAAACACGCTCTACTTCACCGGCGTTTCTGTATCACTGGAACTATTGCTCGGTCTTTGCTTCGCCATACTCCTCAACAGAACTTTTCGAGGAAAAGGACTTGCAAGAGCGGTGATACTTATCCCTTGGGCAATCCCAACAGTTGTTTCTGCACGGATGTGGGAGTGGATGTATAACACAGATTTCGGCATTTTGAATTATGTGCTCGGCGTCAAGATAAACTGGCTCGGAAGTCCTTTCTGGGCGCTCAACGCAGCAATTCTTATGGATGTGTGGAAAACAACCCCTTTTGTCGCAATCCTTCTCATTGCAGGGCTCCAGATCATCCCGGGGGAAGTCTATCGGGCTGCGCGGGTGGATGGCGCCGGGAACTGGCAGATCTTCAGAAAGATTATGTTGCCACTTTTGAAGCCGGCCATCCTGATTGTTCTTCTCTTCAGAACACTCGATGCTTTCAGGGTCTTTGATGCGATTTATGTGCTCACCGGCGGAGGACCTGCAAATACAACGGAAACTCTTTCTGTGTATGCATACAAGGTGCTGTTCCAAACGCTCCAGTTTGGGTACGGATCTACACTTTCAGTTGTTGTTTTTTTATGTGTGGGGGTTATGAGTATTGTCTATGTAAACCTTCTAAGCAGGGATAAGAAAGCATGAAGAGAGCCGGTTTTTATCTGTTGTTGCTTTTGGTATGCACTTACTGTGCAGGCCCGCTTATCTGGCAGTTCATTACGAGTCTGAAGCCGGATTCTGAACTGACAAGGATTCCACCGCTTCTTACCGATTCCCCGACCGTGATTCACTATATATCGATTTTCAAAGGGCACCCGTTTTTACGAATTATCCTCAATAGTGCTATCGTTGCAGCTTCAACGACTCTCTTTTCCCTTATGATCGGATCTCTCTGCGCTTTTGGACTTGCAAAGCTAAAAATCAGGTATAAGTCACTAATTCTCGGCTTTATCCTCTCGGTCTCAATGTTTCCGCCCATAGCAACGGTAAGTCCTCTTTTCATAATCATTCGTGCCCTCGGTCTCCGGGATACCTGGTGGGCGCTCATCATCACGTACACAACATTTTCCTTACCCCTGTCGGTCTGGATTCTCACGAATTTCTTTAAAGAGATACCCGATGAAATATATCTCTCGTCACGGATTGATGGGTGTACCTCTTTCCAGTCATTCTATCGAATAATACTTCCCCTATCAGCGCCTGCTTTTCTTACCACAGCTATTCTTGTGTTTATATTCTCGTGGAATGAATTTCTCTTTGCCTTGACATTTACTTCTACCACGGCCTCCCGGACAATCCCGGTAGCAGTGGCATTATTCCCCGGTCTTCATGAAATACCCTGGGGCGATATTGCAGCGGCGTCAATAATAGTAACGATCCCGCTCGTGATCCTCGTATTTGTTTTCCAGAGAAGGATTACCGAGGGACTTACTTCAGGCGCTGTAAAAGGATGATGCATGGCTGAAATAAGATTAGAACGGGTGGAGAAGTCTTTTAGAAATTCCGTGGTCTTCAGGCAATTTGATCTTATAATTTCTGACGGGGAGTTTTTTACGTTTGTTGGTCCGAGCGGCTGCGGCAAATCAACGTTACTCAATATGATAGCAGGCCTTGAAGATGTAACCGATGGGAAAATATATTTTGACGATATCTTTGTCAATACGCTTACGCCTCGTGAACGAGACGTAGCGATGGTCTTTCAGAGCTATGCTCTCTATCCGCATATGACGGTATATGAAAACATTGCGTTCCCTCTCCGGATGAAAAGGGTTAGAAGACAGACGATCGACAGTGATGTCAAGCGCGTTGCCCAACTCCTTGGCCTTGCTGACCTGCTCGGCAGAAAGCCGAAAGAATTATCCGGAGGACAGAGGCAGAGGGTAGCGCTGGGAAGGGCCATTATCAGAAAGCCGAAGGTTTTTCTGATGGACGAGCCCCTGTCGAATCTCGATGCGAGGCTGAGAATCGATATGAGGGCCGAACTGAAGAGACTTCATCAGGAACTGCGGATAACAACTGTCTACGTGACGCATGATCAGGAAGAGGCCATGAGTCTTTCGGACAGAATCGCTGTCATCTATGAGGGAGCAATTCAGCAGACCGGGTCGCCATACCAGGTGTATGCAAAACCGGAAAATACTTTTGTTGGAGGATTTATCGGAATACCGCCAATGAATTTTATACATGGAACTGTGGCTGGAACAGATCCATTTCGGATAGAGTTAAACGGATTGATTCTTTCTCCTCAGGTAGGGCGCCTTCCTTCCGGCAATCGGGTGATCGCGGGGGTGAGGCCAGAGGACATTACAGTTTCGCATGAGAAGACGGAAGATTCCGTTGAGGTTACTGTCAGGATCATTGAGCCGGCTGGTTCATATAACTGGTCCGATGTGCAATGGCACATCACGAGGGTAAAAGGAAAATCTGCAGTGGCCAGTCACCTGAAAGCGGGCAGGAAGGCTTTTATGAACATTCCTGTCGGGAAAATGCTCGTTTTTGATGCAGATTCAGGAGAAAGGTTATAATAATTTTTCTCTGACCTCCCGTGAAAAACATGCACTTCGCCAGTGTGCCTATTTGACAAAAATGAACGACTTTGATAAAAAAAAAGATGGAAACAAATACTTATTATTATCGGGCAATCAGATTCTGGGGGTTTGATATTTCTCCTCCCCCGATGTCTTTCTTCCCTTTTCAATCAGTATAACAGAGATTTTCTTTCACAAAAAATGAGGTTGTCATCAGTTCCTGGAATACGGAATTTCGCTTTTTCTCATGCTCTCTGAAACGCAGATGCTTAAGGGTGTCTGCGGTGGTCTTGAATTTCATCACAGGTGACGCACTCGAACAATTGGTGTCCCGTGGCCTATATGCATCGAAAAGACAACAAAGAAGGGAGGCGCAGCATGAAATGTATGTTCATAACAGTATATGTTATCGGTATCCTGGTGGTTTCCCTGGTTCACGATTCTTGCGCTTTATGTATAAAGGCAGCTGAAGCGAATATTCGGAGCGGTCCCGGAAAAGAATATGAGATAATATGGCAAGCATATCGGTTCATGCCTCTTCAGAAAGTTGGAACATCCCTTTCGGGTGACTGGTATGCAGTGCGTGACGTAGACGGAGATATCGGCTGGATATATAAAACTCTGGTGGCCGGTAAATACCAGTGCGCTGTTGTGAAATCGCAGATCGTGAATGTGCGGAAAGGACCCGGAACAAAATATAGAAAAGTTTCTTCGGAACCGGCACGTCGGTATGATACCTTCAGAATTATCCAGAAACAGGGTGCATGGGTGAAGGTCAGGGATGAGTGGAATTCTGTTGGATGGATTCACAAAAATTATCTCTGGATTCGTTGACCGTATAGTGAAAGGCCTTATATATACAAAGGATATGCATGCGGGACCTTATAGCAGCTGAAAAATTTTACGGTACTAAGAAAAAAAAGATCGTTATTCTAATTGCAGTGATTGCCATGCTTCTTGCCGGGCTGATGGCATTCCCCGGTAATCTGGCTGCACCCAGGAATGCACGGATCAAAAAGGAAATTCAGACACATATAACGGCATATAATGTCTTATACCAGAAAAAGGATGTAAAAGGTATTATGGCATTGTATTCCAATGATCCTGACATCATAATGATCGGTGCCGGAAAGGGGCAGCATTTTATTGGATATGCAGCCATACAGGAAGCATACCAAAGAGAGTTATCAGCATTCGGTGAGATTACATCAGTTGAATGTAAAACCTTATCTCTCCTTATTGAGGGAGATATTGTAACTCTTGCAGCAGAGAGATACCTGACCGCTATGAAAGGTAGCGAGCGTGTAAACGTCGCAAGCGGATTTACGGCTGTGCTAAGAAACATCAGCGGAAGTTGGTTTTTCTTACAAACGCATTTCTCTTTGCCGTATGAACAGCCCACGGTTAGTTGATCCGTAGGCGTTACTTGCTGCTCAATACCGGCAGCGTCAGAAGAGAATCCGCAATAAACGGGACATAACAAACAAGGGGGCCAGGATGCAGAGAATGACTTTCATAGTATTCGTGTTTCTTTTCCCGGCATGGTGCTTTGGGCAAGTCGACTCCTCAGCTGTGCAATCAGCCGATACTTTTCTCGATGGAATCAAACTCGGCTATACGCCGGAAGGTAAGAATATGATATCAAAGAACGCCTGGTTTACTGACAAGCAATATCCATTATGTTCAGAGATCTCGACAACGGCTGACAGGATGTTTTCAACTGATAACCCTCATATTGAAGGGTATCAGAAATTGCTACAGATAACTCAAATAACCGAAACAGGAAATCCAAAGAATAAGAAATATCTCTTGATTTCATATAAAGATACAGTTTCCGGTCAATGGAAAATATTTGATTTACGGGAGTCCACCGATACTGAACTGGAGGCTTTTATTGCCTGCAAAGACCCAGATATCCAGGTCATTGCAGGTGACGAGGTGCTTCAATCAGCGCAGTACAATTACTTCCAGTGCGGCTATTGGTCGGCCATGACGGGGAAATTATTAAAGTCCGAGGAAGCTTTTCAGAAAGCGCTTGAGTTGAATAAACAGGATTCGGATAAACATATTTCGCAAAGTGACCTTGAGAATTACCTGAAAGTAATAAGAAAGATTACCGGAAGATGACAGTTCGTATTTTGACATATCCAGTCTAAGACCGTCTATCCTTCCATCCCGTCAAGAGTGGTTGCAACTATCCTCATGAACGCATATACTCAAAAGATTAGTTATGCGTTGAGAAGAGTATCACAGCAATCCTGAAACAGCCGTATCAAAAGGGAAGAAAAAATGCCTGAAGCTGAAAAAGTGGGCTATCAATTTGGGACTTTCAAAGGGGTGTTTACCCCGAATATTCTCACGATCCTTGGCGTCATTATGTATCTCCGTTTTGGATGGGTGCTTGGAAACGTAGGATTAGTCCCCACGCTTGTCATAGTCACCATTTCAACAGCGCTTACCTTCTTGACGGGGTTGTCTGTTTCGACATTGGCAACCAATATGAAAGTCAAAACCGGAGGAGCCTACTATATTATTTCGAGGGCCCTCGGCATCGAAGCTGGTGCTTCAATTGGCCTGCCTTTATATATGGCACAAACCCTGGGGATATCGTTTTATGCTATCGGTTTCGCCGAATCAGTAATTCAAATCATACCCTACGCTGACATCAATATAAAATTGATAGGGATTGTAACTCTCGCAGTCCTGACAATCATAAGCCTCAAATCAACGGATATTGCCTTGAAAACCCAATACATCATCCTTGCCCTCATAGCATTATCACTCATATCATTTTTTGCAGGGTCCGGGGAGAGGATTCCGCCGATTTCTTCCGATATTATTGTGCCTGACAAGGCGAAATTCTGGACAGTATTTGCAATATTCTTTCCCGCCGTCACAGGAATCCTCTCCGGTTTGTCAATGTCAGGAGATTTAAAGAACCCTGAGAAAGCAATTCCATGGGGGACGCTCGCTTCTGTCGCCTGCAGCTATGCCATCTATATGGCCATCCCGATCTTTTTTGTCAAATATATTACCGATCATAGAATTTTTCTCATAGATTATCTCATCATGTTTAAAGTTGCACGTTGGGGTTTTTTTATTCTTGCCGGACTCTGGGGGGCCGCACTTTCAAGTGCGCTGGCATCCCTCTTAAGCGCGCCGCGCACTCTGCAGGCAATGGCAAAGGATGGCATTGTTTTTCGTTTTCTTGGATACGGATCCGGGAAAAACCAGGAACCCAGAATCGCAGTTATGATATCGTTTTTGATTGCGCTAACCGGTATTCTCGCTGGTGATCTGAATATCATTGCTTCTATCCTTTCCATGTTTTTCCTTACAACCTACGGTTTGCTGAATCTCTCCGCAGGTTTTGGGAGACTCATTAACAGTCCGTCGTGGCGTCCAACATTCCGGTTGCATTGGGGGTTTTCCTTTGCCGGGGCCTTTGGATGCTTTGCCTGTATGTTCATGATAAATCCTGGTGCCACATTTGTTGCAATTTTTATTGCAATAGGGATATACACATTAACAAAGCGCAGACGTCTAAAGACACGGTGGGGAGATATGAAATACGGCATCCTCATGCTCCTGATACAATTTGGACTCTATCGGCTCTCCTCAAAAAAGCCGAATATCGAGACATGGAGGCCTAACATCCTCGTGTTAAGCGGATCGCCTACAGCACGCTGGTACCTGATAGAAATAGCCAATGCCTTTTCTCACGGGTATGGGTTATTGACAGTCGCCGCAGTCCTATCCGACAAGCATATCTCGAATGAGAGAAAAGAGAATATGGAAGAAACAATCC
>Ga0111182_1008_pt1 | contig 17961 bp, 15 predicted proteins | sample DeeMarSWOR324_28_FD_80239 | JGI IMG/M metagenome (GOLD analysis project Ga0111182, IMG submission 80239) | Nitrospira bacterium SM23_35 | reverse complement strand
TGCTTCAGGGGGTCGAAGAGACCGCTTCCTGGACGCTCTACAAGATCAGGGCTGTTCGTGAGCTCGTTGACCATACCTGCAGCTATGTGAGAGAAAAGATTCTAAAAATATATTCACACGAGCTGGTTGAGCTCACATTCATCCAACCGTACTGCCGCATCACTAATGTGGTCGACGCAGGAATAGTAAAGCGTCAGTCTGCATCGGCTTATTTGAAGGCCCTTGTTGATATAGGGGTGTTGGAGGAAATCAAGGCAGGGAGGGAAAAACTATTTATGCACCCGAAGTTTTTACAGCTTTTAATCGGAGACAATAATGATTTTCCTCAATATAAATCATAGTCACAAGTACAATTTATAGATAATAACATCACCTGAGACTCAATAGGCTTCATAATCCCTGTATACGATCTTCAGATATCTTTCATCGTCGTTCATTGATGAGAATTCCTCTATCGATTATTCGTACGATTTTTCGTACAAAACCGAGTATCCTGAAAATAAATGAAGGGTCCGTGTTTTGTGGAAGTTCGAGGAAAAACTCTGGTTCCAGAAAAACCCGCCTTTGGCATCAGCTGTATATGAAAGAAGAACAAAGAAGGTATTTTCATTTTTCTTGACAGAGCAGAGGGAGTTTGTAGAATGAACGAGGAAAGCAGCTGAATCAGGCAGGGGTTTGAAGCAAGGAGATATTTACTTCAATACTAAGGCGTTCGAGATAATTCTGTCTATCGATTCAAGGAGGAGACGATGAACTTTGATCTTTTAATAAAGAATGCAAGAACTCGCTTTTCAAAAGAGAAGCTCCTTGACATTGGAATCACCGGCGGAAGAATTTCTAAGATCGGAGAAGGCGTAAAGGGTGAAGCAACCAATATGATAGATGCTTCCGGCAAGCTGGTAACAGAATCCTTTGTCAACGGGCATTTACATCTCTGCAAGGTCTACACTCTTACGATGGTCAGTCAAAGGGCGCTCACTTCATATCAGGGCGAATCAATGGGAAAGGCCATGACCGCTATTGAGCTGGCTTCCAAGGTGAAGGAGCAGTATGACGAAAGCTGGATCATTGAGAACGTGCGCAGAGCAGTGAGACTTGCGATCAAATATGGCAACACTCACATCCGAGCCTTTGCAGATACCGATACCAAGGCCAAGCTCGAGGGGGTAAAAGCCCTGATCAGGGCGAGAGAGGAGTTCAAAGACGCCTGTGAAATCCAGGTGGTGGCTTTTCCACAAGACGGTGTTGTCAGGGACCCGGGGGCTGAAGATTATGTGAGGGAGGCGCTGGAGCTGGGTGCTGATGTGGTTGGCGGCATTCCCTGGATCGAATACACAGATGATGATTCACGGCAGCACATCAATGCAATGTTTGCGCTGGCGAAGAAGTACGACAGGGATGTCTCCATGCTCATTGATGATGCAGGAGACCCGGGTTTGAGAACTCTTGAGATGCTTGCAGTCAAAACCATAGAGGAAGATTGGGTTGGAAGAGTAATGGTTCATCATGCGAGAGCCATGCAGCTCTATCCTGAACCCTATTTCCGAAAGATAACCGCACTGCTCAAGCGGGCCCGGATCGGCGTGGTCAGCGATCCTCAGACCGGCCCCCTCCATGCCAGGGTACGGGATCTATACGACGAAGGCATCGGAATCGCTCTGGGCCAGGATGATATTGCCGATGCCTATTATCCCTTCGGCAGAAACAATATGCTGGAGGTAGCCTTTTTAGCTGCACACCTGCTCTGGATGACGACCTTTGAAGAGATGGAAGTGCTCTATGATCTCATTACCACCAAAGCTGCACAGGCAATGGCCATACAGAACTTCGAGCTGAAAGAGGGAAACAGGGCAAACCTCGTGATACTGAATGCGAAAAATGTGTGGGAAGCCCTGACAGATCACGAGGCTCCCCTGCATGTGTTCAAGGATGGGAAAGATGTAACCCTGAAGGAATAGAATGTTCAGGGAGCGTTGTTCAGCCCCCCTTCTCCTCTCGTCTATAGGGCTTCAGCAGACTCGCCGGGACAGTCGCTTTCCTGGAAACCCCCACAAGGGCAATGATTGTCATGAGGTAGGGGACCATCAGAAAGATGTGGAAGGGAATTTTAATACCGAGGCCCTGAAGTCTGAGCTGGAGCCCGTCGAGGAATCCGAAGATAAAGGCACCCAGGGCACCTTTCAGAGGATCCCAGTTCCCAAAAATGACCATTGCGATGCTCACCCACCCTCTTCCCCCGATCACATCAATAAGAAACATATTCTGATGGGCCAGAGTGAGGAACGAACCGCCGATACCGATGAGCGCCCCCCCTGCTACAAGGCTCAGGGTACGGGTAAGATACACATTCACCCCAACGGTATCAGCGGTAAGGGGATTCTCACCCACGGTCCTGATTTTCAAACCGATATGCGTCTTGTAGAGTAAAAGAGAGATAACTGGAATTAATACCAGTGCCGCATAGGTCAGAACATACTGGTCAAACAGACCTGGGCCGATAATAGGGATCTTCGAGAGAAGCGGTATTTCGACCTGTGTAAAAGGGTCCACAGTGGGAGGAACCAGAGGTGATCCGAAATGAATCCGGTAGATGTACATGGCCAGACCGGTGGAGAACAGGGTTATTCCAAGCCCTGAAACATGCTGACTCAATCCCAGATACACGGCGAGAAATGCCATAAGCAGGGAGAGGAGCATTCCCACCCCTGCAGCCGCACTCACGCCTATCCACAAGGAACCGGTGTTTATGCTCACCAAAAATCCGGTCATCGCTCCCATAAGCATGATTCCCTCGATTCCCAGGTTGAGCACACCAGCCCGTTCATTGATAATCTCCCCTAAAGTGGCAAAAATAATCGGAGTTGCCATTCTCATGGCCGCACCGATCAATCCTGTGATGAACACTGTATTCAGAACTTCACCGATCACTTTCGAACCACCTTTATTTTATACTCAGTCAAAAGCAAAAAGACCAGCATCACCATCAGGGCGAGCCCCTGGATCACCTCAGCAATATAATAGGGCACACCGGTCATCCTGCTCATGGTCTGAGCGCCCACAATGATCACACTGAAAAACAGAGAAGAAAACAGCACGCCCAGAGGATGGAGATTGCCCAGCATTGCAATCACAATTCCTGAATAGCCGTATCCGGGAGAAATATCCATGATCAGACGGTACTGTATGGCACAGAGCTCTCCCACTCCAGCCATTCCTGCCAGTCCGCCTGAGATGATTGCCGTCCGCAGAATCACAGAGGTGGTGTTGATGCCGCCGAAATGAGCAGCCCTGATATTCACCCCGACTGCCTTGGACTGATAGCCGAAGACAGTCTTCTCATTGATGAACCAGACGACGGCAACCGCGAAAAACGCAAGCGGGATTCCCAGGTGGAACCGTGAGCGGGCGAGAAGCATGGGGTATTTCGCTGCTTCCACGATTTCTGAGGATCTCGGCCATGTTGATCCGGGCTGCTGGAGTGGGCCAAAGAGAAGAGAACCCATTATGTGAATCATGACATAGTTCAAAAGCAGGGTGGATACCACATCATCCACCTTCAGTTTCGTCTTCAGTGTTGCTGGAATCGATGCCCATACGCCTCCTGCAAGAAATCCGCAAACGATAATTACGGGCAGAAGCAGGAGTTTGGGTACCCCTGTGAAGGCAATGCCGATCCAGGTAGCTGTCAGGGCTCCGGCGAGAAGCTGCCCCTCAGCACCGATATTCCAGAACTTGGCTCTGAACGCAAAGGCAACTCCCAAACCGGTAAACATCAAAGGACTTGCTTTTACAAAGGTTTCCAAAAAGTTGTAGCGTGTTCCCAAGGCACCATAGAACAGAAAGTAGTAGGACTTCCATAGTTTCCCGCCGGCAACGAGAATCGGAATTGCAGAGAGCACAAGCGTACAAATGATGGCAATCACAGGAATGACCAGCCTTCCCCAGCCTGGCAAGGGTTTGCGCTTCACAATTCGAAAACAGGTCATTTCTTCACCCCGCTCATCCACAGGCCGATCTGTTCCCTGGAAGCCTGTTCCGACCGAACATCTCCCATTATTTGTCCTTCATACATCACCACAACCCGGTCACTCAAAACCAATATCTCATCCAGATCTTCAGATATCAGGATGATACCTGCACCTCTTTCTTTCTCCTGCAGTATTCTCTGATGAATATACTCCATGGCCCCCACATCCAATCCTCGGGTGGGCTGTGAGGCTACAATAATTGAGGGCTTTCCGGCAAGTTCCCTGGCAAGTATTACTTTCTGCAAGTTTCCACCGGATAGACTTTTTGTCACCGCATCTCTTCCTGAGGTCATGATGCTGTATGCTTTTATAAGCTCATCGCAGAACTGATGGATTTTATTGAAGTTCAAAAGCCCCCTGTTATGAAAATTACCAGACGCGTGGACTTCCAGAATCAGGTTTTCCTCAACGGAGAGATCCATCATGAGACCGGTTCCAATTCTATCCTCAGGAATCCTCGCCATACCCAGTTTGACAGCCGATTCAGGACTCCCGCAATGAAAAACCGTTCCGTTTATTTTAATCGTTCCTTTCTCCGGCTCCCTGATGCCAAAAAGAACATCAGCGAGCTCTCTCTGCCCGTTTCCTGAAACTCCGGCAATGCCACAAATCTCATTTTTTCGAACGGTCAGAGTAATGTCTTTCACCGCCTCAAGCCCTTTATCATTCCTGACTGTGAGATTCCGTAATTCAAGAACAGGTTCACCAGGGGGGAGCTCCTTTTTGGTAATTCTTTCAATCACATCCCTCCCTACCATAAGATTTGCCAGTTCCCTGAGGTTTGTATCGCCGGTCTTTCTCTCTGCGACAACCTCTCCCCCCCTTAATACCACAATGCGGTCTGCAATTGCCATGACTTCTTTGAGCTTATGGGATATGAACACAATGGATTTTCCTTCTTGAGCGAGGGCTTGTAAGGTTCTGAAAAGGTCAGAAATTTCAGAAGGAGCGAGTACTGCGGTAGGCTCATCCATAATCAGGATTTCTACATCCCTGTACAGCGCTTTCAGGATTTCTACCCTCTGCTGCTCACCAACGGACAGAGTCCAGATCTTGGCCTCGGGATCAATATGAAGTCCAAACCGCTCCTGCAGTTCTAGCAGTGTGTCTTTTGCCGATTTCAGGTCAAGAAAGAATCCCTTCGCCATTTCCGAGCCAATAATGATGTTTTCAAGCACCGATTGGGAAGGAACAAGGGTGAAGTGCTGATGGATCATTCCCACGCCCCTTGAAATTGCATCCCTCGGACAGGAGAGCTCAGCCTTTTCTCCTCTGATGAAAATCTTGCCCCCGTCACAGGCGTAGTACCCGAAGAGAATATTCATCAAAGTTGTTTTCCCCGCTCCATTCTCACCGAGCAGAGCACAGATCTCTCCTGGAAACAGAGTGAAGTCGATACTCCTGTTGGCCACCAGATCCAGAAATTGCTTGGTAATGGAACGCATTTCCACAACCGGCTTTTTCCCTGTTTCAGTCACTGGTTCCCCTTCGAGATTGTACAGTATATTCGACTGCGATAAAGAAAATACCGGCGGAGGGTGATTTCCGCCGGTATTTACACATCAGAACTCAGTCTGAAATTGGAGGTTCCTCATCGATCGGAACTCGGAAGATCCCGTTCAGTATCTTCGCCTCAAGATCGCGCACTTCCTGAATAACCTCTTGAGGCAGCTTTTGCTCAAACCCATGGAAAGGAGCAAGCCTTGATCCGCCCTTGGCCATCATAGACCATTCCCCCAAATCCATAGCCACCCAGGCACCTTTATTTATCATTTCTATGCAGTACTTGATGGTAGGATACATATCCCATACCGGGCCTGTGATGACAACATCCGGTGCCAGTGCATTCTGATCGGACATGTTGCCGAAAGCAAGCACTCCTTTCTCCTTACAGGCTTCAAATACTCCGAACCGCTCTGCAAAGATAAGATCTGCCCCCGCTTCGATCTGGGCCAGTGCAGCTTCCTTTGCCTTTGGCGGGTCGAACCAGCTTCCGATGTAGGCGATCTTGACCTTGATGTCAGGATTCACGCTCAAGGCTCCTGCTTTGAAGGCGTTGGTCAGTCTGTTTACCTCACCGATCGGTATCGCAGCAACGATGCCCAAAATGTTGGTCTCAGTCAGCCTGCCGGCAATTACCCCGCAGAGATAGGCGGGCTCGTGAATCCAGTTATCGAACACTGAGAAATTGGGGGATACCGGTCCAAACTCAGATCCGAAGGCAAAGGCGATCTCTGGATAATCCTTGGCGACCCGCCTGGACGGCTCCTCACCTGCCAGAAATGCATCTCCGACAATCAGATCAAAGTCTCTTTCTGCATATTCTCTCACTACCTTCTCAAAGTCTGCTGCGGCAATTTTTTCTGTGAACTCATACTCAATACCAAACTCATCTTTCGCTCTCAGGCAGGCCTGGTGAATCACACCGTCCCATGGCTCCTCAATTGCCGTTTGAAAAATTGCAGCAACTCGGAACGCCCCCTCTTCTGCCTTTTCCTTCTTTCCTCCTCCTGCAAACGCGAGAGAGGCCGAAAGAAGAACAACCATCAAAATAAGCACTGTTTTTCTCATGAGATTTCCTCCTTTTCAAAAGTCATTTCTTATACATATCATTGATTCACATTATATTTTTTACGCACTGATCCGTCAAACAAAAAATAATGACAGACAGCTGATATACGCCTCTCGAGCGGGTGCATATTATATTCTTGACCGGGAGTAGTATTCGTCATAGAATGACGGTGGAAGAAACTGTGTATACGGAGGGAAAGATGGGATTAAAATATGTCGGTAAGGCTGTCACCCGCGTTGATGCACTCGGAAAGGTAACAGGTACTGCCACATATATTGATGATGTAAGAGTTCCCAGGATGCTCTACGCCAAAGTTTTACGGGCTGGAATACCCCATGGGAAAATTCTCTCTATCGAGACCTCTGATGCAGAGGCGATGCTGGGTGTGATAAAAGTTGTCACAGGAAAAAACTGCAAAATCCTCTTTGGCACCTGCCTCTGGGACCAGCCACCAATTGCCGTGGACAAGGTCAGGCACGCCGGCGAAGCTGTGGCAGTGGTTGTCGCGAAAACTCGTCTTCAGGCAGAAGCCGCGCTGAAGAAGATAAAGGTCGTATACGATCCTCTTCCATTTGTATTGGATCCGATTGAGGCAGCTTCCAAGGATGCCCCGATTCTACACGAGAGAAACGGTGAGTATAAACGAGTTGAATACGTGGTTCACCCGATCAAGGGAACAAATATCTTCCATCACTACAAACTACGGAATGGGGATACAGACAGAGGATTCAGGGAAACGGATGTTGTGATCGAGGAAAATTTCGACTTTCCCATCAGCAGCCACAGCGCCATCGAACCCCACGGCGCCATTTGCCGTTTTCAAGCTGACGGGAGCATCGAGATATGGGCAGCAAACCAGGCGCCCTTTGTGCTGCGGGATGTGCTTGCCGATATGTTCCGTGTGCCCACTGCCAAGGTGCGGGTTCACATTCCCTACCTGGGTGGCGGCTTCGGCGGGAAATCTGATATTTGCATCGAACCGCTTGTCGCCTATGTGGCAAGCTTTGTTCCGGGTTATGCGGTGAAACTGATTCTTACCCGCAGGGAAGTATTCACCAGCAGCCTGGTGGGAAGGGGAATGAGGGGAAGGATGAAAATCGGTGCCAGGCGTGATGGAACATTTACCGCACTGGAAGCAGAGATGTACTTCTCAGATGGGGCCTATGGGGATACAGGCTGGCCAGTATGCACAGTGGCAGCACACAACTGTACCGGACCCTATCACTTTCCCAATGTCGCAACAGATGTCTACGGTGTGTATACCAACTCACCCCCGGTGGGAGCTTACCGCGGCTACGGTCATCCAGAGGGGCAATTCATGGTGGGTCGGTTGATTGATATGCTTGCCCGGAAGCTTGAACTGCCGATCTGGGAGGTGATGAAGAAGAATTTCCTGAGCGAAGGCAAGAAAAACGCCCTTGGTCAAACAATCACGAAAAGTCACGGTGATCTTTATCAGTGCCTCGATGAAGTGAAAAAGGCTGTTTTCGACACCAAGAAGCCGGACGAGGATGAGCGCTATCTCTACGGCCGCGGCATGGCAGCCATGATGAAGTCGCCAAAGATGGCCACACACTCATCCTCGGGATGTCAGCTCAAGATAGGTGCAGATGGAAGTGTATTCATCAATCTGGCCGGGATCGAGATGGGGCAGGGCTGCCTGACCGTCTTCACCCAGATGGCAGCCGAAGCCCTCCAGGTTCCGATCGAGAAGGTTCGTGTGTATCAGGATGTGGATACTCAGTTCAGCCCCTGGGACTGGCAGACCGTGGCATCGATGCAGACCTACCGGGGCGGCAGGGCGATTCTCCAGGCCTGTGAACGGGCGATTGAACAGTTAAAGGCAAATGCTGCCGAGGCCTTCGGCTGTTCTGTTCAGGAAATCGAATATGACGGAGAGTTCTCCCGTCATGGCGATCCATCAAAAAAACTCTCAATCGGTCAGCTAGCCAGGGGATATATGTTTGAGAACGGTCTCACTGTCGGCGTACCTATTCATACCACTGGAAGCTACCGGGTGCAGGGAGTCATCGAGCCAGATCTGGAAACAGGAATGGGCAATGCAGCGGGGTCCTGGACCTTCGGCTGCCAGGCAGCTGAGATCAGGATTGAAAAGTCAAGCGGCACTGTTGAGGTGCTGCACTTTGCATCCGCATTCGATCCGGGGAAAGTTGTAAATCCTCAAACCTGCAGGGGTCAGGTGGTTGGGGGTGTGGTTCAGGGGATGGGCGCAGCCCTGATGGAAAAGATCGAATTCAAGGAGGACGGGACGATCAAGAACCAGAACTTTGGCCCCTACAGGATCCCCAGAATCAAGGACATGCCGAAAAAGCTCACTGTAAAATTCGTCGAGACGCCGAACGAGGAAGGACCCTGGAGCGCCAAACCGATTGCCGAGCATCCGGTTGTTGCGGTTGCACCCACTCTCCTGAACGCGATCAGAGATGCAACGGGGAGAGACTTCAACCAGCTCCCGGTTACCGCGGATCTCATTCTCAAAGCCTTAAAGGAGGATGAATAAGATGCCCACCATTACCCTTACAGTGAACGGTTCTCTCCATACCGTCGAGATCGAGGAGGGGCGTGTGACTCTGCTCGATGTGCTGCGGGAAAAGCTCGATCTCACCGGGGCAAAGCTCGGCTGTGGAGTGGGACAGTGTGGGTCATGCACGGTGATTATGAATGGAGAAGCGGTCACCAGCTGCACAGTCCTTGCGAAAAATGCTGACGGTGCTGAGATTCTCACAGTCGAAGGACTTTCAGACGGGTATACGCTTCATCCAATTCAGGAGGCGTTCATCGAAGCCGGAGCTGTGCAGTGCGGGTTCTGTACTCCCGGTCTGATCATGCGAACGTATGATCTTCTCACGAAAAAACCCGATGCCTCCAATGAAGAGATAGTGGAGGCTTTGAACAAACATCTCTGCCGCTGTACTGGATACGAAACAATACTTGAAGCGGTGAAACTGGCGCAGAGGAAAATGCGGTGATCTGGTGGGTTTACCCTGCATCTGAAATGAGGCTTTTCAGATACTTTATCTTCTTCTGGCAGACCTGGGAGAAACTCCCTGGAACTCTTGAGGCTTTGATCCTTTCATCACTCCAAAGCCATTTGAACTTCGCGTACAATTTCGCGTATTCATCCTTTGCCAATCCCTGCCAGAACTCGGCTTTATTTTTTCCCAGCACTTCGGGGTTCCCACTCGTCAATTGATTGATATCGGAAAAGTACATATCCAGAGGAAACCTGGCGTTGTATTCCTCCCATATGGAAAGATTCCTGGATTCCGCTGTTTCCAGCTGCTTTTCCCAGAAATCCAAAACATCCCTGATATGGTTCACCGGCTCAAATCCCTTCTTGCCTCCGTCATATATTGTGCAGCCTTCCAGGCCAATAATCACCCTGTCAAATTGGGTATGCTCAAACTCCGGAGTCAACAGGGCTCCCAGCTTGTAATTTTTCAACAGATCCGTATCGGCTAAAAAATGGTGAAGCGGCGTGTTTTTTGTCGCCAGGGCAAATCTTCCCTCCAGGTACACTAGAATTGTTTTTTCGTACGCTGGGAAACTTCCTTTAAAAATCCTGTGCCATTTCGAGAGTACCTTTTCCGCTTCAATACAGCCAATGGTGATGAAGATAATATTTTTGAGCTTGAAATTCTTGGACTTCAAATAATTATTGACGTACTCAATACCATTATTTAAAGAAACCCCTGATGCGACAATATCCGCTGTATACACCGTAGCATTGTCAGGAATGATGAATTTCCGATAGTAATCTTCGCTGATTTCAAACTTCCCCTCTTTTAACACCCGCTGACTCGAGAGATAAGAGCTCGAATGCCATTTATAGCCGAACGCCTTCCTCAATGCATCGCTCACTTTAAAATTCAAGCCCCCGCGAAGAATGTGGTAGACGTTCACAGATTTCGAATTGATTGTACTCAAGCCTTCCAGAATATTGATTCCTTTTAAGGCATTGGTGACTCCATTTTGCATTAAATTGGTAAAATCGCAGTTGATGATTTCCGGGTAATTCATCAAGTCTCTGGTATCCCGGGTGGATACCACATACCTCTTAAAATCTTTCACACCCTTCTCACCCTCGAGCAAATAAACCGCAACCGCTTCATCTTTAAACTTTCTGATCAATTTTTCCGGATTTATCATTCTGTTTACTCAACCTTTCGTCCGGCTGCCAGAATCCGCTCAGCAAAGATCTTGAGTGAAGAAATTATCACTGCTACTTCCCGATCAATCTTCAGTTAAACTTTTTTTTGCATTCTAGTGAAATATCATTCCAATTAATGCTAATCACGTGTGCACCGAATATCAACATAATATTATGTTTTTTGATTGATGATGGCAGAAGGATTTTCACTTTTTCGCTCCTTCATCAATCATCTTTGATTCAATGAATATTAATTATTGACCTTGCAGTTTTAAGTGTATTATTTACAACCGACTCTTCAGGCATCGGTAATATGGCGGCATATCTGATGGCCGATGTGAAAGATCCTATTTGAAAGAGGTAGAGACTCATGTTTTCTCTCGGGATTGAACCCTGGGTGATCGTACAGAGGTTCCTTATCATCTTTTTCATGTCGCTTCTGTTCGGTGTGGAGCGCCAACTTTCCCACAAACCGATCGGTTTCGGCACCTATACTTTCGTATCTATAGGATCCTGCGGGCTTACCATTACCGCACTGCTGCTGAAGATAGAAAACCCTCTCCCACTGCTTGCTGCGATCATCACCGGGATCGGTTTTCTCGGAGCCGGTGCTCTCATAAGGACAGCAGATAAGATATTCGGATTTACAAGCGCTGCGAGCATATGGATCTTTGCGATTATCGGACTCGTGGTCGGTACCGGTCATTTTTTCATCGGACTCTTCATGTATGGAATGATATGGATCGTCATATTTATTGACAAGTTTCTCGAAAGGCGGAGGATCGGCTCCTACCAGAAAAAGCTTCTTATCACAACAATAAAATATCTATCAAAAAGCGAATTAATAGACCTTCTTGATACCAGAAAAATCAAGATCTTCAATATACATTTTGACAAGAGAAATAAGGAGTACACGGTTGGAATACTGGTTGAAGGCACGAGAAAAGAGATCAACGAAATTCCTCAAAAACTGCAGCAGAAGGAAGAAATCGTTGCAGTAAAAATTGACTGATTTTTTCATATATTCTTTTCCGAAACCCTGATCAAAGGGAATCTTCCTCATTGCTTCCATATTTACAGGCTTTTGGAGCATCTCCCGGCAGGCTTTCTCTGCCGGGAGATCCAGTCTGGACGAACTTCGAAATTACTGATATACAAACAGAATAAAAATCCCGAGTTTTCTTGCCGCCTAACTTCAATAAATTCTTTTCTGCTTATATATTGTAATTCGGGTCTTATAGAGCACATGTCAAGCGTTAATTCATCTACATATAATGGTACATGCCCATTCTGTTCAGGGAGAACTCAAACCGCAAGTCCTTTTGTTAAGGGACTTATTTTTTTGGTTTTTAAAAAATTGAGGAGAGAAGGCCTTTTTTACCCAATCATCTGAAACAAAACTTCTTTCACACGAGTGTTTTGTCTCAGAAATATATTAACATAGTCGCTGTATATTCTCAAGAACTGAATCGGCTGTTGCTGTCCATACAAAAAGACGAGAATCGGTATAGTACTGTTTCACAAAACGATCGATCTATGCAGTCAGTTCTTTGACATTTTTATAGGTACCTCACCGAATCACTTTTTGCATAATAACATTGAACCAAATCTCTTCTTGATTCAACCACGAGGTGTATGTGGGTGTAGAGTGAACCTGATAGCGTGGATGTTCGTCCAGCCACCGTTTTACTGCCTGTTGCGTATGGGTGGAATAATGTCCACTATTAGGTGGATATCTAAATCCTGGGAAACATTCGCATTCACATGCTTTAAAAAGCTGAGATATTCCTGATGACGATGGCGTTTCTTGCAACGGATGATGACATTACCGGTGGCGATGTACAAGGCAGCGAGTAGAATGATGGTACCATGGCTGACATAATCGCGGGTGACCCCTTCCCCATATCCTAAACCCATGGGTATGAGGGGTTGTGTACGTTCCAAGGCTTGGATTTGGCTTTTTTCGTCCACACACAACATCATGGATTTATCGGGAGTATTTATATACAGGCCAACGATATCGCGGATTTTCTCCACGAAAAACGGGTCAGGATCGCACAATGGAATCCAACTGTTTCTGCTCCTTGTCAGAAAGAATGAGAGTTGTTTTCGGGCATCCAGCACTCATGGGTATTCTCCTTGATAATATAAAGATAAACCCATGAGAGTATCACCCTCAAAATTAATCATGTTATTTCTGAGACAAAACACTAGAATCATTTATTGAAAGCGGGGTAATTTTATCATAGAGAGTACTTCGTTGCTTAAGTGTGATTTTTAAGTTTTGTTAGCAGTCTTGAAAGATAACAGTAGCTGACGATAAAAAACTCGCTGGCAGATTGGATCGTTCCATAAAGCCATTTTCTGTACGGTCGAAAGATGCGTCCAACAATAATCTCGTGCTTGTACTAATATTCGCAACATGGTATAGTGAGTCTGGTATTGTAAAAGTACTTATGCAGGCGAATTGCATATGGAGATACTAGAGATAAATAAAAATCGAAGATCGATTGTAAAAATAACTGATAATGAAAGAAGATTGATACTTAATTGCTTAGAAATATATAAATCTAAAATAGGAAAAGACGAAAGGTATGAAATAGATAAGTTGAAGTACAATGTCATTGATCAGAATGAGAAAATCAGCATATCAAAACTCGAAGCATATACAATACGAGATGTGCTTCACAAGATAGGTGCTTTTACAAAAGAGATCAATGATTTAATAAATGTGATTCAGTATCTGATTGATCAGATCAGCGACAAATAATCCATTGAACTAAAATAAAGCAAAAAAAGTCTTACATATATGGTCTCCACCTATTTTCATCCCCAGGGCATCTTCAATCCATGCACGATACATCCAAGCCACCGAACCTGGATTCTAAAACCTATCCCCATGGACGATTCGTCCGGTCAATCGGTAAGCGTCAGCTGAGAACACGTTGAGCTCAACACCGTAACGCCAGACTGCTTCCGAATCATGCGCGCATTCGATAAGATTGAACAAGCGCAGCATTTTCGCTGCACGCGTACCATCCACTCGATGCTCCAATGCTATGGCAAATCATATGGCAGCGACAGTGTACTGGCTTCCGTTCTCTTGCACCCACTGAGGGTTTCCCTTGATGTATCCGGGTGATGGCTCTGTTATACCAAGATGATTTCATATTTTTTAAACAATATATCCCGCTGGGAGCACCGTGTTGTGACACTTCCGTGCATATTATTATTTCTTGAATCTCCTTATGGCATTTTCGATCGACTTGTTCAAGCTGCTGATGGCTTTCCTGCTCCCTCTCTTGAGCTCTTTCCAGCTTGGCGGTCGTTCTCCATCACATCTTGATAATTTCGGTGTTTCATATATTATTTATTTGTATTTAAATAATTAACTCTTAATACAAGAGGTAATATATTATATCAGCAAAACAAGAATAAAAAGGATTTTTGAAAAAATAATAAAGGGAGATCGATTTTGAGGAAAAAGAAGTTTGATGACCTTATAACGATATATGCAGAATATATGTTGGCTCTCGCAAAACAGATGGGAGAATTTGATGAATCGAAAAGAAAAGAATTAATAAAAAGGTTTATAGATCAAATACCCTTTAAGGACCGTGAAGTTTTTTTTAATTTTATCAATATTATGAAAAGTGAAATGGATCGTATATATAAAAATCAATAGTATCACTTCATGAAAGAGTCCTGTGGACAGGATACTTTTATGAAAAAAAAATGCAACCTCTTTGAAACTACACTATCACTGCGCTGGATGCGTTGTACTGTTTTATGGACCATTAAGTATCTTTGATTAAAATCAATTATATCAGGGTGGTGAAAATGGCTTTAATGACTCCAGGGCAATTTGAAAATAGCGTAAAAGAACTCAAACCAAGGGTATTTATGAATGGAAAAAAGGTAGAGAATATTCTTGAGAACAAAAACACTCGAACAGTTGTCGAAGCAAATAAGGCAAGTTATGCCTGGGCAATGGATCCTCAATATAAGAATCTCATGTCATGCTACTCACCGTTGATTGGTGATGTAGTCAATCGCTACACATCTGTAAGTACCAGCATTGATGATTTAGTGAAAAAGGCGGAGGCAGGTACCTTTGCTGCAGAAATGCTTGGTACCTGTATTTATCGCTGTGTTGGATATGATACCTTTCACGCCTTGGCAAGTACATGCTGGGAGATGGACAATGATTTGGGAACAGAATATCATGCCCGATTTTTAGAATATTTAAAGACGGTACAAAAAAAGGATCTTTCAGTGGCTGGGGCATTGACTGAACCCAGGGGTAAACGAAGCCAAAAAACCCTTGATTGGCCAGATCCATACCTCGCGCTCAAACTCGTGGATAAGAACAAAGACGGTATAGTGGTACGAGGGGCAAAAATTAATATCAGCGGGGCTTTTGCGAGTCATGAATTGGTAGTTTTACCCCAAGCAGCACACTCTGAGGGTGAAAAAGACTACGCTCTTGCATTTGCAATACCCACAAATACCGAAGGCATCACGTATGTATGTCAATATTCTCCTTTTTCAGCAGAAAGAGATCAGTGTGATGATATATATGAATTAGGAAACCCTCTGTTTGGTCAACGAGAGACATCAATGGTGATTTTTGATAATGTATTTGTTCCGTGGGATAGAGTCTTCCACTGCGGTGAACATACCTATTCTATTAAGTTTGTAACGAGATTTGCCAAAACGCATCGCATGACCTGTGGCGGAACTTGTAAGGTTGGATTCATGAACCAGATTATAGGAGCAGCAAAACTCATTCAGGAATATAAAGGATTGGAGAATGCATCTCATATCAACGATCAGTTGTTAGAAATGGTAGTTCTAAGGGAAACCGGCCGGGCATGTGGAATGGCTGCAGCAACAAACGGTACAGAAGATCCTCCTGGTTCGGGTGTTTGCTTACCGGATGAGCTTATGGGAAACGTTGCAAAACTGAATATCTGCAACGCGTTTTGGCGGGTTATGGCACTTGCGGGCGATATAGGCGGTGGCTTGATAGTGACTCTGCCCTCTCTGAAGGAGTTAAAAAATCCTGAAATAAAAGAATATATTAAAGAATTCTATAATTTTGGTTCCAATGAACCTACTGAAAATATTCTGAAGGTTCATAAGCTTCTCCAGCACTGGACAGCTGGCCAGCACGGAGTAGCAACATGGCATGGTGCAGGGCCAGTTATGGCGCAAAAGATCATGCTGCGGAGAGTCATTCATTATGAACGGGAGAAGAAAATTGTGAAACGGATACTGAATCTGAAAGAAAAAAGTGAAGACGCTGAATGATTTCATTTTCACGGGATGGGGGGCCACTAGAATGCATCAAAATTTCTTGAAAAGGATCCTGTAGATGCTCCTCAAGTATTTCTCTATTGTTTCGGGAATTTTCTGAGCAATCTTTCCGGGATAAATAAAGAAACAATCACCGAGAAGCGTCGTTCTATAGAGAGAAATATCATCCCCGACTCTATATGTCCTCACAGAATCTATTCTCCCCGTATCAAGAATTTTTAAATCTCGGAACTCATAGGGACTTCGCCGAAGCTCAGTGAAACCCATATATAAATTCCCATCACCCTTTCTCTCAAATGTATCAAATACTTTAATCCAGTAATCTGCGATTATTTCGGGCGAGGTGACAAATGTGTTAATAGGAAAAGTATTTTCAACTGATCTATCAAACCAGTAATCTGTAATCGCTATTGCCCGTGAGAATGGAATACCCAAACGTTTACAGATATCAGTGTACAGTTTCCCGAAAACCTGGTTCTTATTTCTTTCCTTCGTAATTCTCGCGATCCCAGTGATGGAAGAGATGCCGTCAACCAGTTTTAAAATCTCAGGATACATTTTGACTTTTTCGAGAATATTTGGACTGGCTGATGTAATTATGAACCGGTACTTGTTTACACCCAGGTCTCTATTCAGCTGTTTATAATGCTCTAAAAATGCGAGTGAGTTTTTTCGGAGGGCGTGTTTCCCTATTTTTTCGTCGTAAACCTCCAATGTGCCGTCCCAATCGAGAAATATGAACAGTGCATTAGAATGATCCTGCACCCAGCTGCCATGAAGCTGATGAATGGTATAAGGATTGTCAGCGATCTTGTGGTTTGTCATGAATGTATCTGCGATTTCGCGCATAGAGTTCCCACTCATAAGTTCAGCGACCGAGCAGTAAAAAAAAGCTTCACTCACGAATGAGTTATTAAAATATTTTTCCGATTCTGATCTCAGCTGATCCACACTCATGTCAGAACATTTTTTAATCAGTTTTTCAAGATCATCAACATGCCCAACTGCCTGAACCTGATGCATTTGCAGAGGTTCATCATCTACGGATATTTTGGTGGTGATATCATACTGCCGGAAAAAATCTGAATATGAGCTGGCGTACACATCTAATTTCATTTTATCAAATGCTTAGTATAAAAATTTTGATTCCTGGAAAAACGTGTCAAACCGCAGATGAGACATTATAGCATGAATGCATTTTCCCGTCCATAATTGTGTATTTGGTTCACATCCCACAAAATCGACACCCGCCTGTCCCAGTGCGATTCCTCTTCGCTTGCTCATGGAACCTCCAATAAGGGTTACGGTTTATCTTTGATTTTATTTCCTATATATTCTTCAAACCTGCCGATTTCACGCGACGGGTACCGCAGCCAGTCTAAAAAATCAGGGTCATCTGCAAGAAGGTTGTACAGTGTGACATCGTTGTTCAGCTCAAACAGAGAGGAAAGAGTTGAGGAAGCCTCTATGGTACGATGTTCCCGAATATGCATGTAGTGTTCATTCTTGAAAAATTTGCGAGCCCCGTTTTCCTCTATTTCATAGAGCGCAGCTCCGGCATACCTGGAAAGCGTCTGATAATCGGGTTTGCAGTCTTCTGCGATCCAATTGGCAAGAACGAGGGGTTCAGTGCGGGGATTGACTGCAACGTGGCCGTATTCCGGCGGAACCACGATCCTCTGTCCTCTTTGAGCAATGATCACTACTGCATCGCCGACCTCATTCTCTCTTTTCCCCTTTTTCTGAAGTACAAAATGGACTTCGCCATGAAGAACTTCGTAAAGCTCGGGATAGGTGAACAGTTGATCATCGGAAATCGAATGGAAGTGACCCGCAGTCTTGATGAACTCCCTTCCAACTTTTCCGGGGAA